>OCVV012889706.1_pt1 | contig 31397 bp, 18 predicted proteins | sample 1539721 | NCBI WGS metagenome assembly OCVV01 (sample SAMN02144230, study PRJEB22623) | gut metagenome | biome: sheep rumen | host: Ovis aries | place: New Zealand | reverse complement strand
GAGATGGACGGATTTCTTTCAAGTCATATGATAGGTTCTTTCCTAACCAAGACACTTTGCCAGAAGGAGGACTTGGAAATCTCGTTGCACTACCTCTGCAAGGTAATGCTCGAAAAATGGCAACAGCGTTTTCGTGAATGAATACTTTGAGCCTTTCCGTGACCAATGGGAATATCTGCTGAATATTAGCAAATTCTCAGTATTTGCTTTGGAAGATATATTGAAACAAACAGCCAACATCTTGCCTCTAGGCGATTTGTCAAAGACCAGTGAGAGCAAGCCCTGGGAAGTTCCTGTAGCGAACAAGATAGAAAAGTCGGACTTCTCATCAGAGATAGTCATCACGCGGTCAAACATGCTATATATCCCACTGAACTTGCTTTCATCGAAAGTCCTCAATCACCTCAGACGTATTGCATCGTTCCGAAATCCTGAGTTCTATAGCAAACAGGCACTACGACTATCCACCTATCAGACGCCTCGCATTATATCCTGTGCAGACCTAACGGACGAATATCTTGCACTTCCTCGTGGATGTGAGGATGCTGTTACGACACTGCTGAAAGAAAAGAATGTTGCCTATCGGTTTGAGGACAAGACGAATCACGGCAAAACCATTTCCGTCCATTTCAAAGGAGAATTGAGAAATGAGCAACACGAAGCAGTCAACATCCTGACATCCTGTAGTAATGGTGTGCTATCAGCTACAACGGCATTCGGGAAAACGGTAGCGGCTATAGGGCTGATAGCCCAACGAGGGGTCAATACGTTGATATTGGTTCACACGAAAGCACTGCTCGACCAATGGGTGCAAAGGTTGGAACAGTTCCTCACTATTGATGATATGCCTGTTACCGAAGAAGGTAAACGTAAACGGAAGAAGCCTCTTTCGCCCATCGGGACGCTGTCTTCAACAGGCAACAAACTTCATGGCATCATAGACATAGCCCTCATGCAGTCGTGTATCTCAGACAATGAAGTGAAGCCATTTGTGAAGGACTATGGCTTGGTCATTGTTGACGAATGCCACCATGTGTCAGCCGTCAAATTCGAGCAGATTCTGAAAGTCATCAATGCCCGATATGTCTATGGCCTGACCGCTACTCCTATCCGAAAAGACGGTCATCAGCCCATCATCTTCATGCAGTGTGGCCCGATTAGGTATAACGCCGATGCTAAGGCCCAGATGCAGAATCAGTCATTCCAACGTTTGCTGGTTCCTCGTTTCACACCGTTCAGACCTGTAAACGGGGAGGATCTTTCGTTTACAAAGGTGTCCCAACAATTGGCAGAAGACGAGTATCGTAATCTGTTTATAGTCAAAGATGTCATCGAGGCATTGAAAGAGGGACGTTCACCGATTATCCTTACAAGCAGAACGGCTCACGTTGGAATCCTTGCAGAACTTCTCAAGCCGCATTGTCCAAATGTTATCACTCTTGTTGGCTCGGAAAGTACCAAGGAGAAACGTCAAAAGATGGAACGACTGCAATCCATTCCATTATCAGAGCCATTGATAATTGTTGCCACTGGTAAATATGTAGGTGAAGGTTTCGACTACGCACGTCTTGATACTTTATTCTTGGTGTCCCCTGTTGCTTGGAAGGGTATTGTGGCCCAATATGCAGGACGATTGCATCGAGAGTTTGAAGGTAAGCAGGACGTGCAAATCTATGACTACATCGACATCCGAGTTCCTGTTTGCGAGTCCATGTACCGCAAACGTCTGAAAGGATATGCTTCTATCGGCTACCGAATAAGGAACGATGAGATGTTTGATAGTCTGTTTCCAACAACAGACCTTATCTACGATGGACTAAACTTTGTTTCGCCATTTGTCTCAGACCTCTCACAATGTAAACGTTCTGTGGTCATTTCATGTCCAAAAGTAAAGATTGGCAGGCAAATACAAATAGCAGAACGGCTCATTGATTTGGCTACGAATGGCATGGAGGTTGTACTTTACACCAAAGAGGAGAACGAAGACACCCTCCGCTTGCAACACCAAGGTATTAGTGTCGTCATTGTCAGTCATCTTTCCCTGCACGCTGCTATCATTGACAAGAGTACGATTTGGTATGGCAGCGTCAATATTCTCGGTTTCCATTCCGTTGAAGATAATCTCATAAGATTCAAGAACCCAGAGATTGCTATAAGTCTTTTCGAGACACTTTACAAAGACTCATAGTAGTCTTTATGCCATGCTAAAGTGTTAAAATCGTCTATTTACAAATTAGGGATCCCCGCCACAGGACGGGTAACAATGATTATGGCAAAGGATGGTGATGGCCGTAAGTTCAATCGCATTCCTGAATATGATCGAGTCCAGAATGGCAAAACCATTCATGTGTCTGCTCATATCAGAAGCAATCGAAGCGATTGTAAAGGTCAAAAGAAAAAATGATTGCAACTTCTTTAAGGATTGTGCCATGGCGATGTGAATCGCTATGGCATTATTTGTAAATTGGGAGGTTGACAGTTGAAATCCCATAAGCATTTTCAACTTGTCAACATTAGAACTTGACAACGCTCTGCATAGATTATCTTTTGCAGAATTATATGGTAGGATTCTGCAAGAAAGTGGCTACAATAACAAACGTGATGATTTTTTGGGGCTACAAATTGGCTACAAATTTGAAATGTGAGAAAAAGAAAAAATCCTGTAAGTCATTGACCTACAGGACTCTTTCTTTTGCGCTTCAGGATGGGCTTGAACCAACGACCCCCTGATTAACAGTCAGGTGCTCTAACCAACTGAGCTACTGAAGCAGATGCGTTTCTTTCGAATTGCGGGTGCAAAGGTAAGGCGTTTTTTTGAAACGACCAAACTTTTTCAGGAAAAATTTAAGTATTTGCGTAAAATATTGTATTTTTGCATCCGATTTCTAATTAGAATAAAGATGAAGAGAATCTTTTTGTTGATGATTGGGGCCTTGGGCACGCTCCTGCCTGTACTGGCTCAGGAGTCTCAGGACCATGATTTCGAGACGTCGAAAAACCTTGAGATATTCAATGCCATCTACCGCAACCTGGACATGGCCTATGTGGATACGCTCAGTGCCGGGCAGACTATCGGCACGGGTATCAATGCCATGCTGCAGTCGCTCGATCCCTACACGGTGTATTATCCGGCCGAGAAAGTGAGCGAGCTGAAAGCCTCGCTGACCGGAAAGTATGCGGGTATCGGTGCGCTGATCCGTTACAATGCGAAGCTGAAGCGCGTCGTCGTGGACGAGCCTTATCAGGATACACCTGCCGCTGAGGCCGGACTGAAGAAGGGTGACATCATCCTGAGCATTGATGACACGACGATGACCGACAAGGATGTGGCATACGTCAGTTCGCATCTTCGCGGTGATGCCGGCACGACCTTCCTGCTGAAGATTCAGCGTCCCACCACGGGAAAGATTCTCCAGAAGCGTATCACGCGCCGAGCCATCCAGTTTCCCAGCATTCCCTATTACGGATTGCGCAAGAATGGCATCGGATATATCAACCTCAACTCGTTCACCGAAGACTGTTCGCGCGATTTCCGCCGTGCGTTTATCGACCTGAAGCAGCAGGGCATGAAGTCGCTCGTCATCGATCTTCGCGGCAATGGCGGCGGTCTGCTCTCCGAGGCCGTGAGCATTGTGAATATGTTTGTGCCCAACGGCAAGACAATCGTGAAGACCATCGGCAAGCTGAAGCGCGGCAATCACGAATACCGCACCACCGTGGAGCCCATCGATACGCTGATGCCCGTGGTGGTGATGGTCAACGGCGAGACTGCTTCAGCCAGCGAGATTACCAGCGGTTCGCTGCAAGATTTCGACCGCGCCGTGGTTCTGGGCACGCGCACCTACGGCAAAGGCCTGGTGCAGACACCCCTCGACCTACCTTATAATACGCAGATGAAGCTCACCACTTCCAAGTATTACATCCCCAGTGGCCGTTGCATTCAGGCCATCAACTACAAGCATGCCAACGGCGGCTACCTGGAGCATATCCCCGATTCGCTCACCAAGGTGTTCCATACGGCCAACGGTCGCGAGGTGCGCGATGGTGGCGGCATCAAGCCCGACCTCGAAGTGAAGCCCGATTCACTGCCCAATATCGCTTTCTATCTCACGGCTTCCGCCCGCGACTCTACGGAGGTGATGCTCGAATACGTGATAGATTATATCAACAGCCATCCCACGATAGCCCCCGCCTCAGAGTTTCGCCTCACCGATGCCGACTATGCCGACTTCAAGCAGCGCGTCCTGAAAAGCGGTTTCACCTACGATCCCGAGAGTGAGAAAGTGATGAAACGGCTCAAGACGATGATGGAGTTCGAAGGCTATATGGAAGATGCCAAGCCCGAGTTTGAGGCTTTGGAGAAGAAACTGGCCCACAATCTGGACCGCGACCTTGACCGCCACAAGCCGCTTATCATGCAATTGCTTCAGAACGACATCGTGGCCGCCTACTATTATCAGGCTGGCAGCATTGCCAACACCCTGCAGTACGACAAGCAGATGAAGGCCGCCGAGGAGCTCTTGCTCGATCAGGAGCGCTATCGCCGGATGCTCCGTCCCTGAGGATTGAATTAAACAAAAACCAAGAAAACCCCTTAATGAGCCGGAGACCGCTTGTCAGCGTCTCCCACGGTATGAGGGATAAGACTGCTTGTGAGCAAGCTTCCAGACAGTCTTATCCCTCATACCGTTAACCCTTTCAGGGCTTCTGTCTCATCAAGGGAAAACCACCGGTTTCTTCGAAACCTTAAAAACCTCTGCTTCACCTTAACTATAACTATAGCCTTTCATCCTTAGTTTAATCCTTCATCCTTCATCTTTAATTTATAGCGTGGCGAAGGTTTTATAATGTTTTTGCTTTTTTGTAAAGTCAGGCCTGAAAGGCTGTCTGTGGTTGTTCTTCCACGGGATGCAAACCTGTTTGCACCCCATGGAAAAACGGCCATAGGCACATCCGTGGACACGGATGCTTTACAAAAAAGGTTTTTTCTCGGTTTTCGTTTTTTATGATGAAGACGCGTGTGTTTTTTTCGTCTGATACTCCACGGGCGTCATGCCCGTCTGCTCCTTGAAAATCTTCTGGAAGTAAGAACGCGAACTGAAGCCGCACTCATACGCGACGGCCTCATTGGAGTAGTCCGCATGGGCGGCCAGCAGTCGTTTGGCCTCCTCCACGCGCAGGTGGGTAATCCATCGGCTGAACACCTCATACTCCGTGCCCTTGATCCACCTGACGAGCAGATAGCGCGGTATCTGCATTTCATCAACGGCATCCTGAATGGTGATACCCGTCTTCAGGTGTCCCCGTTTCTCCATCCATTTCCTGATGGCCTGTTCCACGCGCTGATTCTGATCACTGTCCGTGCGCTTGTCCTGCGTTTCCGGCAGCACGATGCGCACCTCTTCTTCCTCCTCTTCCTTGGCGACGCTTATCAGGTAGGCACTCTCGCTCACGCAGAAGCATACGAAGCACAGCACGTAGTAATAGACGCTCACAAGGACGATGATGCCGAAGATTGGCAGCACGAGCTTGCTGCCAAAGAAAATCGTGATGGGAGAGGATAGAGCCACCAGTGCCAGCAACTTCAATGACACGCCCAACCATCTGATTCTGTACCTCATTGACTGATCGTAGAAGTTGTCGAGTGCCTGTCTGATGCGTTTCAACTCTATGAACTCCAGCGCGTTGTAGAGCAGCAGCGTGATGCCGTAGAGGGTAGATACCACATGATTCGCCCTATTCAGGTTCATCCATTCCACCACCTCCAGCTTTCCCGTTATCAGGATAACCAGTGCCACCCCATAGACCAGAGGCCCCGCCAGCCATTCCCACAGGCGAACTTCCCCCTTGCGGAGCAGGAAAATCATTGACATATTGATCAGCCAGGCGGCAGGCAATATAAAGATGAGGTTCAGGAACACACTCTTGTGCAGTTCGCCCGCGTCCCTGAATCCCAGCGCATGCTGCAAGTAGAAATGGATAGAGAGCAGGAGCGTTCCGCCTGCCAGCAGCCATCCGGAACCCTTCACGTCGGCCCCGTTCACCTCCCTGCGCATCAATACCACTGCCAACGTGAGGGTCAGCAGGGCCATCAGTAGCATGGCGCTAAATTGGTATTCTCCGGCGGTCATAACTCAGTTGTTATTGCAAGTTTAATTCTTTTTAGAGATTAACTATACCGAAATGGTGATGCAAATATACGAATAAAATTCGAAAATACCGATGAAATCGCTCTTTTTTATTGCTTGTCATTCCTATTTTAAGTTTTTTATATACATTTTTTCGAGTTTTTGCACAACCTTATTTTCTGATTTTACACACCTATCGGCAACATTTTATGCAGATTCCTTCAATTTTAATTTGGAGTTTTAAACTTTTTTTGTACTTTTGCAGTACTAAGAACGAAGAGCCGCTAAAGAAGGTTTTTTGAAATGTTGGTAAATTAGAAAAAACAAATAACTACGAGTATGAACAAAAAATTTTTACGATTAATGGTGTTCACCCTCCTCGGGTTGGTGAATACACAGTGGGTATCGGCACAGAATGTGACGATAAGCCCTCAAAACGGTAGCATGATTTGTGCGCTGACGGCGGGTAGTCAGCAAACCCAATTAGGTTTCCAAATTGGGGCTTTTGGTACATGGAGACATAACCAGTTGTCACTTACAATGACTGGCTCCAATTATACCACTCTAACAGAAGATGGGCAGTTGGCTGAACATTCTAATCACTTCATTAGCGGTGACAAATGTACTTTCTCACCTGCCGATGATACAAGAACCCCATCAAGATATATCGTGGCAGACTGGGGTGGAACTGGTTTGAATACTGGTTACATTACGATTGCTTTGCCTAAAGGCTATCGTTTTACAGGTTATACTTTCCATCTTTCTCATGATGTAAGTAAATTTGGTATAAACAACGATAGTTTTACTCTGACGACGAATAGTAATGTCTATATGACAGAGACGAACTCGGATTTTAGCGGAAACCATAATCGAGCTTCACTTGCAGGGAATAGCAAGGAAGTTGTTGAGTTCACACGTACTGGTGACGATATGGGAAATGTCTTGTATTTCACGACATCTGCAACAAGGGATGGTTTCTATGCTATGACGTTCCGTTACATCGAACTTAAATTTACTGCCGATGCAGATGCTCCTATCAGTTTGTTGCCTTCTTCACAAACTACAACGGGGCATAGTTTGATAGAAATTCCCTTTAATACAGGTAAAGTAGATTTAGGTGAAATCGAACCCGGTACTTATCAAGGAGCAACCCGTGTCAGCTATCAGTATAATACAGTTTCGGACATGTCTGCCAATATGCTTCTCTATGAAGAAGAATCAACACGAACAGGAACTGCATTGGATGGTACCTCTGGACAAGTAGCATATAACAAAAATGGAAGTATAACCACTAATGGTAACTATTTCCAATTTGCTCCCAGTTCTTCAAAAGAAGAACAAATTTACTATTTGGAGTCGCCTGTGAGTGCAACGATGTCTAATAATCAAGAGAATCCAGTTCAGTTCCGTATTACAGGTGCTACAATTAATTATTCAAAAACAGCGACGAGACCATTCTACATTAAATATAAGGATGGGAATACAACATATTATCTTGGAACCAACGGTCAATTCTCCACGACCCGTACCCAATGGACACTTGATTCAGATGGGCACATTTTTAGTGGAACGGACTATCTAGGTGGAATGACGGGGCAAGTTCAAGTTACCAATAGTAGCGGTGCCGCCACATTTACAATCAACGGAACTACAATCCAAAATGCGAGTGGATATACGTTAAAATACTTAAATTATTATGGCACACGCTATGGATACTATACAAATAGTGAGAGCCTCTCAGATTACTGGGGCAATACGTATAATGTTTATTCTGCTGAAATAGAGTACATTGAAACTGCAGGGGTTTCTGAATTTACTATTTATATATATGACAAGGAAGGAAACAGAGATTCCCGCTTCCCCGACGGAATTACTGTTACAGGAACTGATTATGTAGACCTCGAAGATTTGAACAACGATGCCATTAAGTTTGGCGTTAAGGGTGGAGATGTGGCACTTTTGAACTTCGAATTAAAACTGCAGGCGCTGAATCCGTACATCGACCAGATGACGGTGGTATTGAACGACCAGTGGGAGGGTAAAGATATCCGTATGACTCGCACCTTTACTGCTGATGACTTCTCAGTTGGCGGTGGAACCTTCCGTTTCTATCTCCCGACCGATTGCGTAAATGACCGCTTGACCATCACTTTCGAAGATCTTTATAGTAAGTATGGTGATGATACTTACGACCACACAAAGAATGCGGGTACGAGCAGCAGCCGCTATAACTTCGTGATGTCGCAGCATCATCAGAATTTCACGAATGATAATATCTATAGTGATAGAGACGAGGCCGCCAGCGGAACTCTTGAGTCTGCACGAATAGAGGCTAAGGAGAATATCAGAACGCAGGTGGGTACTGTCGGAAATATTGCCTTTAGGTTCAACAATGCAGATGAACTGGCTACAAATACTGGCTATTTGACCGAGTATCCTTTCACCGTTGCTAATTACCAGGCACAAACGGGAGAGGTCGTTGAAGATGGTGAGACTACAACGGCAACTGGTGATTTCATCACGGCTCAGTTTGAGCCTTCTAAGGTGCAGGTTGCGCTTCACGACAAGACCTTCTACGTGTTTACCACCGACGAGACCCGATACAACATCGCTCCTACAACGGCCACTCAGCATCGCTTCTATGCTTTCTATGCCATGAAGGTGGAAGTCGTATGTCAGGATTATTCTCCGATTGTAAGTTTCGAAAAGATTTACGACAAGACTTTCAATGAGAACGGCACAGGTGCTTTCTATGGTGTGAAAGTCTCTGCTCCCGCTGGTATCGATGCTCCTTTGGCATCCGATGTTGCTACATTTAAGGCTATCAGCGAGGCTATTGAGGAAGGTGGTGACAATGTTCCTACCGACTTGACTCAGATTCTCTACCTTGACATGAGCGGCCTGAATGGTGTGTATCATTCCAAGCCGATTAAGGAAGAGGATAACAAGTACACCTTGGCTAGTTTCGATGAGCTGAAAGATAAGTTCGCTCCTAACGCTTTGGTATTCTTGCCCGCAAACTCTACGGCTACCTTCGATAACTTTGCATACGCCAAGAAGGGTGAAGTGGCTGGTTCGTTCCAGTCGGCCAATAACATTATTTTGACTGATAAGAATCCGTTCTACTCTCCTTACACAATTCAGGTGGATGCTGCAAACTATGCTATTTACACCCGTAAGGTGACGAAGAGTACGTACGACGATGTTCAGTATGCTACGGTATTCATGCCGTTCTCTATTAAGCTTGCTGATGGACAGCATAAATCAGAGGTTAAAAATAAGGATGGTGTAATAGACTATGGCACAACGAAGTTCTTGCAGATGAATGGTAGCAATGCTACTAGCAACAATAAATTCGACTATCTTGGCGAAGTTGATGCTGATAAAGCATTCTTTACTAAGACAAGTGATAGCCAAGTTGAGGCTAATACTCCTTATGCACTTCAGATCGTTGATAAGGGCAGGAGTGGAGATTCTTTCACGCTGGTTCAGTATGGCTCAAACATTGCTGCAACACCTAAGACGGATAACCTGTTCTCTGCAACGGAGATCAGTTCTACAGGTAAACTGACTGACAAGTATGGAGTGGCAGCCAACTACACCTTCAGCCATGTAGGTACGTTCAGTGGTGCGAAGATAGCTAAAGAACAGAAGTTGTTCTATTTCGCTAACAACGGCTTCTACTCTTCTGTGGAACTCAAAGATAAGTACACCACGGTTGATATCTATCCGTTCCGCTCTGTTTATCAGACTTCAGGCACAGGTAGTGCCAAGGTGGGCTATCTGATGCTCGTGGAAGGTGAGAATCCTAATACGGCAACTGGTATTACAGACGTTGACAAGGTGTTCACAGGTGTAACCACAGGTAATGGATATATCACTATTACTTCTGATGCCGACACTACCTACCGCATCCGCTCCGTATCTGGTCAGAACGTTGATGCTCTGAACCTGAAGGCAGGCGAGACTCAGACTGTCAATGTACCGGCAGGTATCTATCTCGTGAATGGTTTGAAAGTATTAGTTAAGTAATTAAACTCAAAGAAAGGATTAAGTTATGAAAAAGCAATATATCAAGCCACAAGCAGAGACATTGTTCTTTGAAGCGCAGGCTTTAATGCGCCCTTCTGGTCACGACAATAATATGCCTGAAGCCAAAGAGCAGCAGTTGTTCGAAGAGGAAGATGCCACAGACCGCATCAAGAACCTTGAATTCCCCCATATCTGGGAGGATGAAGACGAGGACTAACCAATATGATAGTATAAATAGTTTTTTCTTCTTAGGCCTGAGTAAGGGCCTTGTGAATGGCGGGGTGCTCCAGTGATGAAGCGCCCCGCTTTTTTGTTTTAACTTTAGAATCCTAAAAATTTGGAGGTTTGGGAAAGTTTGTCTATCTTTGCAGCGTTGAAGAATAATGCCAATTAGATTATGGATGAGAAGAGATACGCTCCAGTTGATATGGAACAGGATATGGCAAGTGAACCTGCCATGTCTTCTGTTCGCACTGTCTTTTCACCTGCTCAAGTGGAATTGTTGAACGCAATGGCAAGTTTGAAGAGCGAAGAGGAGGTTAACGCTTTGCGTCATGCTATTTCTGAATTTTTCGCCGACCGTGCGGATAGGGAAATGGAACGGTTGTGGGAGAGCGGAGCTTGGAACGAGGAAAAGTTGCAAGAACTCCGTCATTCTCATTATCGTACTCCTTATCCCCCAAAATCTTGATTTATGAGGAATGTGGTTATCGATACCAATTGTCTGATACAGATGATTTCTTTGCATAGTCCTTATAGGCCTGCGTGGCAGGCTTTTCGTGATGGGCGGTATTATCTTTGTGTAAGTGATGAAATCTTGTATGAATATTTAGAGGTGTTAGGGCGTTTGGCAAATCCTTTTGTTGCAGATAACATAGTTAATGCTATCAAGCGGAGTCCATTTACCAAGCATTTTGATCCCCGTTTCCGCTTTATGCTTATAGAGCAAGATGAGGATGACAACAAGTTTACCGATTGTGCTGTTATAGCCAATGCGGATTATATTGTCAGTGAGGATAATCATTTCAATGTTTTAAAAAGAGTTTCTTTTCCTAAACTTAATCTCCTAACGCTTGATGAGTTTTTGCATGATCTGCAACTCCTGTGAGATACTGTTTATTTCTTAAATCACAGCAAACAACTATTCACTTTGTAGCGTAACTTCTTGTGGGATAGGTGTTTGCGGTGAAGGGTTGAAACCCACCCCCAGCTGGAGACCCACCCCAACTGGAGACCCACCCCAACCTTTGCCTTTCGGCGATTTATGTCATGACTCGGCAATGTATAAGTAAACTTAACATTGCTCTCGCTATTCCATAAATTCCCTGCTTAGGGAGGGAGCTTTGTGACGGGGTATTCGTAATTGTGTCATTTACGCTTCGTAAATGATAGAGTTACGCCTCGTAAACGATACATTTAGACTTCGTAAGACTAAGTTACTTGGATAACTGGAATGTATTCCGTTTGATGATGTTTTGGTCTTCAATCTATGATGTTTTGAAGTTCGTTTGATGATAGATTGAAGTCCGTTTGATGATAGATTGAAGTCCGTTTGATGATACTTTGAAGACCAAAACATCATCGAATGAAATGAATTCTCTAGATTATTTTTAGAACTAATCTTATTCATTTGAATAAGACAAAAATCTGCGATAATCTCACAAAAATTTAGATTAAGAGGTAAGATTTGCGCTAGATTTTTGAAGATTTTTGTTTTTAATGAAACACAAAGACACGAAGAAATTTAACGTAACGTTAACCTTAACCCTAACCTTTATCCTCACAGGACTCCCTCCCTAAGCAGGGAGGGATGGGGTGGGTCTCTTTTCCTTTCAGGGAGGATATAGGTGGGTCGCTTTCATTAGGGAGGGCAGGGGTGGGTCTCCAGTTGGGGTGGGTCTCCCCCTTTTTTAACCCTTCACCGTAAACTGTTGTAGGGTAGGACGTTGCGGGCGTTGATGAATAGTTTTTTTGTTGAACAAAGACTATGAATGAAGGGTGGTTTTCGTTGGAAAACTTACAAAAAGTCTTCGGTCTTGTCCTGTATTGTGATACTTTGACGGTTTCGTGTGTGTTTTACTAATGAATTGAAAGTTAGGCGGTTCGTAGTTTTTGTACACCCCATTGTGAGATTTTTCACACTTACGCTTTGTATCTTTGCGGTTAGGTTATGGATTTTTCTTATCTTTGCACTGCTTAGGGGGACTGTATAACTTGAAGTATCACTAAAAAAGTATAAATGAATGAGATTATGAAAAAAGAACTAACCCTCAGAACACTTAGCAAGTGGATTCTCTTGTTGCTTTTGCTAGTAACAGGAATCTCGCAGGGCATGGCCCAGAATGTGACCATCGGCCCTAATAATGGCAGCCTGATAACCGGTCAGGCTGGTGGTAATACTGAAGATTCTGGTATTAGGCGTGGTATGGGTTCCATGTGGATTCATGAACAGTTGCAGCTGGTAATGACCACATCAGACATTGCCAACCTTACTTCTTCCGGCGAGTTGGCCGACCCTTCCTGTGCTATCGACAAAATGTCCTTTAATGGTGAGGAAAGGCTGATTATCGGAGCCGGCCAGACGCAGACCTTCATGGTGGTCTCCTTGCCAAAGGGTTACCGTATCACCAGTTACAGACTCGTTCTGCAACCCAACGTTTATGGTAATGGAATCCAATTACATCCAGGTAACCAATCTTGGGACATAGGAAGTGATGACGAGATGAGGTTCTATGAAACGCCTGCATGGAGTTCTGGTTCTCCGTACCCTAGTAGAACCGATCAAACCACCCATTCAACCACCCTGGAATGCAGTGATTATATTGCCGTTGCAACTGCTTCTGACGGAAGTATTACGATGCAGAATAATAATGAAACAAACAGAAACAAGGAGTTTGTCATTGAGCGCACGAGTCCAGACATGACAAACCAACTCCATTTCTTCTTTGCACGAGCCTCTAGCCAGTATGCAGTTTCTATCAAGTCGTTTGAGATTTATTTCACGGCGCAGGGTACATTCGATGCTGATGTGTTGCCCGCCGAATCAGGAGCAGCTGTCAGCGTCCTTCGGTCTCCTTTCTCGACGAGTAAGATGGACATCGGTGCCGTTACGTGGAATGAAACGCGTAACGTTTGGTGCTATAATTTCACCAACGTGCGTGACCTCATTGCATATAACTGGTTGTATCAGGAAGGTGCTATTTCGGGAGGCAAGCCTACTGAAGGCGTAGCCGAGAACAAACATATCTACCCTGTAGAGGTAGATGGAAAGGGTGCTTATGCCTTTGGCAACGATACCTATTTCATAGAGCCACCCACAACCATTCATACCTCAACTGGCGCGGAAGCTCCTATTGGATATAGAATAGTTGGCGCCACATTTGATTATAAATGGGGAACAGCGACACAAGGTGGTTCTAAATCAATATCCAATGGATATCGGGTTCGTGTGAGATATAATAACCAGGATCATTACTTGAATGACAATCTGGATTTTGTTCAAACCAATCAAAGTGGTGCTTTCGTATGGAGTGTAGATGAGTTCGGAAATCTCTACACTGGCACCGAATACAAACGCTATCTGGCATGCTTTGGTGAGGGTGAACAACGAATCATCTCGCTCAGTTCCAGTGCTTCAGGCCACGAGGCTACTTGGAACCTGAAAGTAGACAACAATGGCAGAGTCTACTATTATAGTGACGGTCAAAACTATTACTATCTGCACTTTATCAGACGTCAAGAAGGTAATGACTACCATTTGAGAGGCTATGTAACCAAAAACTACGATACTAATAGTAATGACATAGCAACGGCTTCTTCCACCGGATCTCATAACATCACCATTCCGTCTTTCACGCCGGGCGCTTATAAGTTGGAGATATTCGGAACCGATAAAACCACACCTGTAGAGACCATCACAGTGAACAGCGCTGCTGATGCTAACGTATACGAGCTGACAGGATTGAACAACGATGCCGTAAAATTCAGAATCTCTAACCTTGCTGATGGCACACAGGCATTGGTGAATGTAACACTGAAGCTGGAGGCACTGAATCCGTATATCGACAAGATGGATGTCGTCTGCCACGATGCTATTAATCCACAAACGAATAAACCTACCTTGGAACTGTCGCAGCCGTTCACTGCGAGCGACTTCTCGGTGAGTGGAGGAAAATTCATCTTCTATGTGCCTTCAGATTATTCTGATGACTTGCTGACATTCACATTCTCTAACTTGTATAGCCATTACGGTGACAACACCTATTATACAGGCACGCCAGACCAGACAAACGAAACGGCACGCTACAGCTTTGTGACCTCCGATTATTTCCTGCCTGTCAGCGGTAATCAGGATGAAGGCATTGATGGAGTTCCCGTAAACAATGGTCTATACGACACGAACTATAGCCCCAATTCCAATTATTTGGATAAAGTTTTCACTTCTACGGCCGGAAATATTCGCTTCAAGTTCAACAATGCTGAAGACATCGGTTCCTCTGGAAGTAGTTCCTCTGGAAATAAATATCTGATTGAGACACCTTTCTCAGTAACAGACTATCTCGGTTCTGCAGATCCCGATGGCAGTGGTAAAACAGGTCAGTTCATTTCGTGTCAGTTGAGAGCTGACGCCGCAGCAGGCACCCAGAAAACAGGTATCTTCTATGTGTTCACTGCCGACGAGACGCGCTACAACATCGCTCCGACAACGGCATTGCAGCACCGCTCGTACGCTTTCTATCGCATGGACATCGAGCTGAGGGCAAAGACCTTCACACCTGATTTCAAGTGGGAGACAATCTACCCAGCTACCCTTTATGACAAAGATGGCACAGATGCCGAAGACAGCATGTGGGGACTGACACTTGATACTTCTGACACAGAAACCGTTGACGGAAAGGTTGTAAAGATGGAGAGTTATCTGACCTATCAGGAGATTCTTGACGCTATCACGGCAGACATTAATAATACCGCAAAGGAGACAGCATCATCTATGAAGCAGATTCTCTATGTGGATGGCACACCGCTTAAGGCCATGCTCAACAGTAGTCAGAACTCTGTGGTGAAAAAACTTGAAGACCTGAAGAAGGAACTGCCTGCCAATGCCCTCGTATTCTTGCCTAAGAACACGACATCGACGCTTGACAATGTCGCTTACATGACTACCTCCGGTGCATTCCGCGCTGGTAAGGATATCATACTGACCGACAAGCAGCCCTTCTACTCACCTTATGACATTCAGGTGGATGCTGCTAACAGGGCTACTTACACCCGTTTGCTGACCCAACCTGATTACGGACAGGCTGTGAATGCTACCGTCATGCTGCCCTTCACGCTTGCGCTGGAGAATGGTTTGCATACAAACGACGATGGAAAATGCTCGTTCTATGTAAGCTCGATGGAAACCAATGCTCAGATGGCTACCGAAGGAAGCAGCAGCGTGAACTACGGTACGGCTTACTTCAAGCCGCTGACAACGTCAGTTACCGTGGCTAACAAGCCCTATGTGATTAAGGTGGAAAGCATCGATGAGTCAGTGTCCAACGGCAATAAGATTTCGTTTATCGCTACACAGAAGGGTTCATCGATTGTGAAGACACCAGCCTCCGTCACAGAGTCTGTCTTCTCCGGTTCATTCATTAAGGGAGAAACGGCACAGGCCAAATATAAAGATGTGAATTATTACTTCACGAATTACGCTTCCTATTCTGGTGGTAAGTTCGACCGCGCCGTATCAGAGAATGTGTTCTACTTCTCGAAGAATAAATATGTTGACCTGCATACGCTCTATCCCGGTACGCTACAGCATCTGATGAGCTATCCGTTCCGCGGTGTATACACCTACAGCATATCTGCTCCTGCCTCTGGAGCTAAGCTGATGAATGGTTTCTTCATCTCCTACGACCTCGACGAGATGGAAGATGCAGGATTCGCCACTCGTCTGGAGCAACTGGGTACGAAGGCTGATATGATGATCCGCTCGGGCAAGGGCTTCATCACCATCACCGCAACAGCTGATCAGAATTTCACAATCCGGTCGCTCAACGGTATGACCTTCAAGAACGTCAGCGTCAACGGCGGCACCACTACCACTGTGAACCTGCCCGCAGGTATCTATCTCGTGAATAATACAAAGATAACCGTTAAATAAAGGAGGACCGCAAAATGAAGAAAGAGTATCAAAATCCGGCAACTGAAATTGTTGTCCTCAACCTTGGTGAGCAGATAACAGCGGATGACTGGGGTGCAGGTGCCAATCAATCGAATACTGGTGCTTATACCGAAGCTAAGGAAGGTTCCTTCGATGAGGAGGATACCGCCCTTGACCGAGTTCGTGATATTCAATTCCCCAATCTTTGGGACGAAGTTGAGGAATGATTATCGTGAAATAAGGCAATACAAAGATAATAAATAGTTTTTTCCAAATTTTCAGCCTACTTTAAGGCTTTATGAATGGCGGGGCGCTCCAGTGATGAAGTGTCCCGTCAGCGTGTTTGCACGCAGAGGCGGAACTGTTAAGAAGAAAACCGTAAGAAAACAGCTTTTCCGTAAAGCATCCGTGCGCTGCACGGCTGTGTCTTGTGCTAGGCTTTCCCGTCCTGCAAACGAGTTTGCCTCCCGCGAAAGCCTATCTCCAGACAGCCCTCATGGGCCTGTTTTTACGGAAAAGCAAAAACCTTAAAAACCCTTTCTTCGGTGTATAAGGGTGCCCTTCGGCCAGAATTGAAAATCGGCGGCCGTAGGGAAAGCCAAATCTTACAAATCAAAATCATTTTTTTATAAATAACTCAACTTTCGGAAGTCTTCTTTGGAGTCGCCTACGGCGAGAAATCTAACAAATATATTTAAATTAAATCCTCATGAGAAAGTAAGATTATAATTTAATTTGTAGGATTTGGCTTTCCCTACGGCCGCCGATTTTCAATTCTGCCCGGAGGGCACTCCTAAAAGGAAAAGATTAACAACCGAAACTTAAATAAATAAGACTTCCCGAAGTTAAGGTTAGGGTTATTATGTGAGCTTTTGTTTAAAAGTAAGGTGTAGAATGCTCTGGGACGCAAAGGTTTTTATGGTTTTCGCTTGATGATGGCACGTAGTCCGTAGGACTTTCGTGAGTTGACGATCGGGGGCTGCAAATGTATTTGCAAGCCACCGGGCGGCAGCACACGAAAAAAGAACTTCAAGCAGAAGTTCGTGCCGTCATCAAGTGGTTTTCTTTGTTTTTTTCTAAATCTCTGCGCCTTTGTGTTCTATATATAATAAGGTGTAGGAAGAAACGTCCCAATTGGGGGCCTCGTAAACGTTTACGTTCCGTTTTTCGTAAAAAAATGTGGAAAAACTTGGAGTATATTGTAATTTTTTCTAAATTTGCAGCCGATAATTCAAAATGATTGGGCACTGAGCGACGATGAAGATGCGGCTAAGTGCCGCGCAGACAGGCAAGAAACTCAAGTAACCCATCCACATCATTACCACCCGCGAGGGACTCTTTCCGAAGAGGATAGACTATGTCTATACCTCTGACTATCAACGATATATCGATAACTAGTATTTTAATAAAATTAATTCAAACATGAGAAAACTTTTACTGTTTTTCGCAATGCTTTGCGTCTCGGTAGGGACGTGGGCTGCCACCATTATCGGTGATGGTATCAGTGGTGCTACTGATAACAGCAGCGGCAAAAAAGTACAGACTCTTGTTGTTTCAACTCCAGGAGCGTTAGCCGCATGGGTTGCCGCTAATATTGGCGAGAACTATGAAACCAACAATCCCTTTGGGGGACTTGGCGGTTCAGACGATTTCTATTCGCTTAAGATTTCAGGAACACTGAGTTCTGAGGACTTTGCAGCGCTCAATTCTACTACTTGTGCTGCATTCTCTCGTTTCCCGAGAATCGACATGAGCGAAGTGACATTGGGTGACGATGTTACGTCTGAGGACGTTTGCAACGTAGTCTTTGGTCCTGCCTCGTTTGACAAGAACGGAGTGCAGCAAAACGGCACGGGTGCTACATTTATCGTTCTGCCCAACTGCATTACATCTGCCGACGATGTTACTCTCATGGCAGGAATGAAAGGTAAGGGCAACAGTGCTCTGAAGGTAGTGGGTGCTTTTGACGGTACAAACCAAGACTTGCCAGAAATTGCACTTTACTCCTTTGCTGAGAACCAACTCTCTAATTTCAGCAGTGAGATGATGAATCTGAATGGCAAAGCCATGGTGGCAAGGCTGGCTGGCACCTACGGAAATATGGACCTTGAGAACAATGGTCCGGTGTTCGGTTGGACACCTCCTTGTATCTGGGACTTTACGGGAGCCACCTTCACCGCTTGTACTGTGAATCCTGGTATCACAGAGGAGTATTATGCCTATGATGACCCTTTCTGTGATGGTCCGAAATCTAAACCAGGAAATAACTATCAGACCAACGCTTTCTGGTATTTCGGAGGAAATACTTATTCCAAGAAAGTGGTCGATATCAAGTTGCCCACCGGCATGACCGAACTGCCGCCAAGAAGTCTTTACTATTTGGGTGCCAATAATATCGAAAACGCCAGACATAAGGCTGCCTATAAGGCCTATTATGGGCTGAGCGATGAAGAGATGGAAACCAACTCGGTGACTACGAATAGCGCCATCATACCCGACGTGATTATCCCCGACAATTATAGGAAAATCGACTACGAATGTGGAGTCGCTATGAGTGTCAAACACCTGGTAGTGGGTGGTGGCGTGAAAATCATCGAAGGTGGAGCGTTCTCTGCTTGCATTGAACTGGAGGATTTGGATTTCGGTTCTGGTCTAAGCAATTGTTATTTAGGTGACCGTGCTTTTGCTGGTGACGCTAAATCGAAGATGAAGCATATTGCTCTTTCCGAGGGTATCGTTTCACTTGGTAATTTCTGTTTCCAGAACGCACAACACTTAGAGTCTATCCGTCTGCCGGAGACCCTTATTAACATGGGTAACTTCTGCTTCGATAACTGCCTGGCTCTGAACAGTATCACCATCCCTGGAAATGTGGATAAGATAGGTAAGAATGCTTTCAGGCTTTGTCCTTTCACCGATATCTATCTAACAACCACAGACCCTGCTAAGATTCCTCAAGTTTGGTCGGCAGGAACTCAGTTCACGGCTTTTGACAGTAATTGTACCTTCCACCACGGTCACCTTGACGGATGGGAAGGCGGTGTTGATAGTTATAAGAATGACATTGACGGCGTAATGACTTGGGATGAGGCTGCACCATTCTATTTTATGAACTGGAATGGTATGCCAGTGCTGCACTTCCCATCTCAGTTGGCTGAGAAGGTGAGAAGCCAGATTTCTTCCACTTATGCCATGAAAACGAAGGCCGATGAAGAAGGCAATCAGTATGGGCTTCCTCTGCGCGCGGATATGGACAAGCGCGACAATATTCCTGGTGCAGACTTGGGTTCGCCTGGCGCAGGAAAATATACTCGCGATGGTTGGGCACAGTTCATGCTGATGAAGGAGTTCTCTACAGACCCAGGTGGCGACCTCTATTATAAGTACTATGATGACGTGTGGTACACCATGTGCTTCCCGTTCGACCTTTCCGACGAGCAACTTGCAGGTGCTTTCAATGAGACCTTCAATATCGTTGACTTCAGCGCTGTAGAGATTAACAAAGAAGAAAAGACCCTCACGCTGCACTTTAACAACGTGGCTGTTACCGACTATAAGGACACCGATGGTAAACACTATAAGCGCACTGGCGTCAGAGAAACAGATCCAACCAGTAAATTCAGTTATAACGTATATACGCGTGACGGCGTTGAGTATCACCATGTAACGACAAGTTCTCAGTTGAGTTCAAACAAGACCAAGACTTTCGCTCCTGGTACTTCTATGGAAAATGCACAAGCAAACTTCAATGCGAATCACGAAGTGGCTGTCATGATTGACGGTATCCTCGCAACAGCCGGACATCCGTATATGATTCACCCTGCCATCGGTGTTAACGACGGCGGTACGACAAAGAAGCGTTGTAACTTCTCGGGCGTAGAGTGGAAACCACAGACACAGTGGGCAAAGATATTTGAGGAGTACTCACGCACCATCGACTTGGGAGATGATTTGAGGGCAAAAGTTGACAGCAACTATAATCATCCTGGTTATCCTGAATACGCTGGACAGAAGTACACATTCATCGGTAATCCGAAAGAGTATATTGATGGCGCACAGGAAGAAATCGGCGACGAGCCACAGGTGCCAGAAGAGCCTGTGTTCCCTGTACAGCCAGACAGGCCTGAAAATACTCTCACAGAGCCAACAGAGAGAATCGATGAGCCAGAGGCATTGACGGCTGACGAGCAAGAACTTATTTCTAAATTAACTGATGGAAATGGTCAGTATGAACGTGGTCCTTGGTATGGAATTACAGAGCCAATAACTGCCAATTATAACGATGGTTCTGAACAGTGGAATAGCTATAGTAATAACAAATTTTATCTTTTTAGTAGTACACTACAAAAATTTGGATATTATAACAATGATGCCGATGCGTTTAATTTCTGTAAGGCCACTTTCAATAAGGGCATAAATTACGCTACCAGCTATGCTGCATATCAAGCCAACAAGGCTCTGTGGGATGCATATAATGCAAACCAGGCAGCATGGAATGTGTACAACACCTGGAATCAGGAAGCAAAGGAAGCAGAGTATAGAACATTGAAGGATGCTTACGACCAGGCAGTTACTGCTCATACCGCATGGGAGAACAGTGCAAAGGCTTATAAGGTGCAGATACCGCAGCATGCTTACTTCCTCGGACGTGCTGCTGGCGCTAAGTACCCGAAGTACTATCGTGAGAAGGCAGCCGAGAACTATGGCGGCACACGTACTACGGGTCTCTGGCCTCAGTTCACTGCCGTTATCAAGGTGAACGCAGCTGCAGTAAGTGGCATCGAGAAGAAACTCGACACCAATGCAGCACTCTCTAAGGGCTTCGACATGGCATTCAATGAAGACTTCGAGGGCGAAATGTACGAGGTGAGCGAAATAAAGAACATCATCGAGGAGGCTGAAAAGCAGGGCAAAGCGGATGTGGAATACCTTGACGTTGTGGTGAACATCAACGGACAGGTGGTACGCAGTGGCTCTAAATCGCTCGAAGGACTGCCTCGTGGTCTCTACATCGTGAACGGAAAGAAGTATTTCGTTAAGTAAGAAAGGAGGTAGTAGAAATGAAAAAGTACGAAGCACCCGAGGTGAAAATAGCCAGTATGGACCTCATCACGTTCGTCTGTGGAAGTAATAACCGTAAAAGTGACTGGGGAGGTAATGACCCCGAGAATCCATACGTCAACCCCGATTATCACAACGAGGGATATAATTCTGACGGTGAGAAAATCGAAGAAGACTATGGCGGAATCGATGCACAATCCAAGAGCAGCAGTCTCTGGGATGACTTCGAAGACGAATGATGAAAACACTTGAAGTATTTTATAATACATTTAATTGAATCTGAAAAGGAGTTCACCGCATGGTGGACTCCTTTTTTAAATTGGAGACCTACCCCAGCCCTCCCTGATGGAAAGAGACCCACCCCTGCCCTTCCTGCATAGGGAGGGAGTTTGACATTGGGGTAAGGTTTTCGTTATCGTTGAACATTTTTGTGGGATTTTGTAGGTTTTTGTATGCTATATTGTCTATGGGAATATAGCTGAATGAAAGAAAATGACGGAAATATTTGGAAATGTGCGGAAAAGTTCGTACCTTTGCAGCCGTTCAGTGGAATGTGGGACTCGCAAGAGTTCCACATTTTTATTTAAAGTTATGATATGATTGACAAAAGCATCGTAAAAAATTTGGTTGACCAGTGGCTCGAGGATAAGGATTACTTCCTCGTGGACATTGAGATCAGCAGTGACAACAAGATCGTTGTGGAAATTGACCACGCTGACGGTGTGTGGATTGAGGACTGTGTGGAGCTGAGCCGCTTCATTGAGGATCATCTGGACCGTGAGCAAGAAGACTATGAATTGGAGGTGGGCTCTGCCGGACTGGGACAGCCGTTCAAGGTGGAACAGCAGTACCACAACTTCGTGGGTAAGGAGGTGGAAGTGCTCGACGGCGACGGCAAGAAGTATAAGGGTGTGCTGAAGAGTGTGGAAGGCCGCGACTTCACGGTGACTACCGAAGAGAAAGTGAAGGTGGAAGGCAAGAAGCGCCCACAGCTGCAGGAGGTGGACCATGAGTTCACGATGGACGGGGTGAAGTATTGCAAGTACTTGATTTCGTTTAAATAAAGAGACCCTCTAAATCCCCCTTAGAAGGGGGACTTAAGATAGCGATAATAACAATAAAAATATATAAGAAATGGCAACAAAGAAAGAAGAGAGCATCAGCATGCTCGACGCCTTCAAGGATTTCACTCAGGACAAGAACATTGACCGCACTACGCTGGTGAGCGTGCTGGAAGAGAGTTTCCGCAACGTGATCGCCAAGATTTTCGGTTCGGACGAGAACTTCGACGTGATTGTAAACCCTGACAAGGGCGACTTTGAGATTTACCGTAACCGTATGGTTGTGGCCAACGGTGAGGTGGCAGATGAGAACAAGGAGATTGCTCTGAGCGACGCTCAGAAGATTGAAGCCGACTATGAGATTGGCGAGGAAGTGTCGGAGCGTGTGGATTTTGCAAAGTTCGGACGCCGTGCTATCCTGAACCTTCGTCAGACGCTGGCTTCGAAGGTCTTGGAGCTGGTTCACGATTCGCTTTATAATAAGTATAAGGATCGCGTGGGTCAGGTTATTTCTGGTGAGGTTTATCAGGTATGGAAGCGCGAGGTGCTGCTGGTGGATGATGAGAACAACGAGCTGATTCTGCCTAAGAGCGAGCAGATTCCCAACGACCAGTATCACAAGGGCGAGACCATCCGTGCGGTGATTCATCAGGTGACTAATGAGAACAACAACCCGAAGATTATCCTGAGCCGTACTTCTCCGGTATTCCTGGAGCGTCTGCTGGAGGCTGAAGTGCCAGAGATTGCCGACGGTCTGATCACGGTGAAGCGTATTGCCCGTATGCCGGGAGAGCGCGCCAAGATTGCCGTGGAGAGCTACGATGAGCGTATCGACCCCGTGGGAGCCTGCGTGGGTGTGAAGGGTAGCCGTGTGCACGGCATCGTTCGCGAGCTGAACAATGAGAATATCGACGTGATCAACTATACGGCCAATACGAAGCTGTTTATCCAGCGCGCATTGAGTCCGGCCAAGATTTCGAGCATCAATATCGATGAAGAGAACCATAAGGCTGAGGTTTATCTGCAGCCCGAAGAGGTTTCGCTGGCTATCGGTCGCGGCGGTCTGAATATCAAACTGGCTTCGATGCTGACGCAATATACCATCGACGTGTTCCGCGAGGTGGCTGAGAACGAGGCCGACGAGGATATCTATCTGGATGAGTTCTCCGACGAGATTGACCAGTGGGTGATTGATTCCATCAAGGCTATCGGTCTCGACACGGCAAGGCAGGTGCTCAATGCTCCGCGCGAAATGCTGGTGGAGAAGGCCGACCTGGAGGAAGAGACCGTTGACCATCTGCTCAACGTGCTGAAGGCGGAGTTTGAGAATTAAGTGAAAAGTGAAGAGTGAAGAGTGAAGAATATCGGAGATATCGCGAGCGAAGCGAGAACGAAGTGGCAATTGGCTACCGCGTGGGCTTATTCTGAAACTTGAAACCTGAAACTTGAAACCTGAAACTTAAAACCTGAAATTTGAAACTTATAGAATTATAAAAGAGAGTTAATGAGTATAAGATTAAATAAAGCAATCCGCGAATTGAACATAGGACTCCAGACGGCAGTGGAGTTCCTGGAAAAGAAGAGTCACTTGGGTGAGGTGAGAGCCGACTTGAGTTTCAAACTGAACGACGAGCAGTATGAGGCGCTCCGCGATCAGTTCCAGAAAGACAAGGAGGTACGCACCCAGGCGGAGAAGTTGTTCCAGAAACATCCGAAGGAGAAGAAGAAACCTGCGGAGCCACAGATAGTGGAGAAGGCGACAACCGAGACCGAGGCCAAAGCCCAGCAGTTTAAGCCGCTTGGCAAGATTGACCTTTCGAGTATCGGGAAGAAACCTGCTGAACCTGCTGAGAAACCTGCAGAGAAAGAGCCTGAGGCAGCTGCCGTGAGTCCGAAGGCTGAAGTGGAACCTGTGGTTGAAAAGGCTGAGCCGGAACCCAAACCGGAGCCAAAGCCCGAACCCAAGCCCAAACCCGAACCGATAGCCGAACCCGAACCTGAGCCCCAGCCCGCGAAGGAAGAGAAACCCGAGCCTAAGGCTGAGCCGAAAAAGGTAGTTGAAGAGGTGGCTAAGGTGGAAGAAAAAGAACCCGAAGCACCTGCTGCAGCCCCTGCTGCTCCGGCTGCGCCCGAAGTATTCACCCTGAAGAGTGAGCAGAAGGCTGCGCCGAAGGTGAACGTCCTGGGTAAGATTGACCTTGATGCCCTGAACCAGAGCACTCGCCCGAAGAAGAAATCGAAGGAAGAGCGCCGCAAGGAACGTGAGGAAAAGGCTGCCCAGCAGAACGGCGAGAAGAAGAAGCGTCAGCGTATCCGCAATGAGCGCGTTGACATTGAGGCTGCCGGAAAGCAGGCTGGAAAGGACAAGAAGAACAATAACAACTCCAACAACCAGCAGCAGGGTGGCGGCAAGAATGCCAATAAGAAGAACAAGAAGCGCAACCAGAAGCCGCTGGAGGTGGACGATGAGGCAGTAGCACGCCAGGTAAAGGAGACGCTGGCCCGTCTGACCAACAAGCAGAACCAGAATAAGAAGGGTGCCAAATACCGTAAGGAGAAGCGCGAAGCCGTGCATGAGCAGATGGCCGAGCAGGCTGCTGCTGCATCGGCAGAGAGCAAGGTGCTGAAGCTGACGGAGTTTGTGACCGTTTCGGAGTTGGCTACGATGATGAACGTAGGCGTAAACCAGGTGATCGGTACCTGTATGAGTATCGGTATCATGGTAAGTATCAACCAGCGCCTGGATGCAGAGACCATCAATATCGTGGCCGATGAGTTCGGATTCAAGACCGAATACGTGAGTGCCGAGGTGCAGAACGCCATCACCGAAGAGGAGGACGATGAGAACGATCTCGTTTCGCGTGCCCCGATTGTAACCGTGATGGGTCATGTGGACCACGGTAAGACTTCGCTGCTCGACTATATCCGCAAGACAAACGTGATTGCCGGTGAGGCCGGTGGTATCACGCAGCATATCGGTGCCTACAATGTGACACTTCCCGACGGACGAAAGATTACCTTCCTGGATACCCCAGGTCATGAGGCGTTTACCGCCATGCGTGCCCGTGGTGCACAGGTGACGGATATTGCCATCATCATTATTGCTGCCGACGACTCCGTGATGCCCACCACCAAGGAGGCCATCGCCCATGCCCAGGCAGCCAACGTGCCGATGGTGTTTGCCATCAACAAGATTGACAAGCCCGGTGCCAACCCCGACAAGATCCGCGAAGACCTGGCCAATATGAACCTGCTCGTGGAAGAATGGGGCGGTAAATATCAGAGTCAGGAAATCTCCGCCAAGAAAGGTTTGGGCGTAGATGAACTGCTGGAGAAGGTGTTGCTGGAGGCCGAGATGCTCGACCTGAAGGCTAATCCTAACCGTAAGGCCACGGGTAGCATCATCGAAAGTTCGCTCGACAAGGGTCGCGGCTATGTCTCGACGGTGCTGGTGAGCAACGGAACGCTGAAAGTCGGCGACGTAGTGCTGGCCGGAACCAGTTACGGACGTATCAAGGCTATGTTCAATGAGCGTAACCAGCGCATTGAAAAGGCTGGTCCGGCTGAACCCGCTATCATCCTGGGTCTGAACGGTGCACCTACGGCTGGTGACTCTTTCCACGTGATGGAGAGTGAGCAGGAAGCCCGCGAGATTACCAACAAGCGTCTGCAGCTGCAGCGTGAGCAGAGTCTGCGCACGACGAAGACCCTTGGTCTCGACGATATCTCTCATCGTATTGCCCTCGGTGAGTTCCATGAGCTGAACATCATCGTAAAGGGTGACACCGACGGTTCGATAGAGGCTCTGAGCGATTCGTTTATCAAACTCTCTACGGAGAAGGTTCAGGTGAATGTGATTACGAAGGCCGTAGGTCAGATTTCGGAGAACGATGTGATGCTGGCCTCTGCTTCGGATGCCATTATCGTAGGTTTCCAGGTGCGTCCTTCGGCCGAAGCCCGCAAGGCTGCCGAGCGCGAGGGCGTGGAAATCAATACCTATTCCATCATCTATGACGCTATCGACGAGGTGAAGTCGACGATGGAAGGCATGCTCGACAAGGTAATCAAGGAGCAGGTGACTGGTGAGATTGAAGTGAAGCAGGTGTTCAAGATATCCAAGGTGGGTACTGTGGCCGGCGGTCTGGTTATCGACGGCAAGGTGCACAACAAGGACAAGGCCCGCGTGGTTCGCGACGGTATTGTGGTGCATACAGCCAACATTGGTGCCCTGAAGCGCTACAAGGATGATGCCAAGGAAGTGGCAACAGGCCTGGAGTGCGGTATCTCGCTGGTGAACTTCAACGATATCCAGGTGGGTGACATCATTGAGACATTCACCGAGATTGAGGTGGATCAGAAACTTTAAAGTGAAGAGTGAAGAGTGAAGAGTGAAGAATTAGCTTCCACACAGAACATTAATAATGATTACGTCCGTCAGGTGGCTGAACAGAAGTATGAGTTCGGCTTCACGACGGATGTACATACTGAAATCATTGAGAAAGGGCTGAACGAGGATGTCGTTCGGCTCATCTCTGCTAAGAAAGGTGAACCCGAATGGATGCTCGACTTCCGCCTGAAGGCTTTCCGCCACTGGCAGACGCTGGAGCAGCCCACTTGGGGACATGTGCATGTGCCGGAGATTGATTATCAGGAGATTTCCTATTATGCCGACCCTACGGCCAAGAAGACTGGAAACTCCGGTAACTCTGGAGATCCTGGAAAAATAGATCCCGAATTGGAGAAGACCTTCGACAAACTCGGTATTCCCCTGGAAGAGCGCCTGGCCCTTTCTGGTAATACGGCGGTGGATGCCATCATGGACTCCGTCTCGGTGAAGACCACCTTCAAGGAGAAACTCCGCGAAAAGGGGGTTATCTTCATGAGTATCGGCGAAGCAATCAAGGAACATGGCGACTTGGTGCGTCAGTATCTGGGCACCGTGGTGCCTTACCGTGATAATTTCTATGCAGCCCTGAATTCAGCCGTTTTCAGCGACGGATCGTTCGTCTATATCCCCAAGGGCGTGCGTTGTCCGATGGAGCTGAGCAGCTATTTTCGTATCAATGCCCGCAATACCGGACAGTTTGAACGGACGCTGATTGTGGCTGATGATGACAGCTACGTGAGTTATCTGGAAGGTTGCACGGCACCGATGCGCGATGAGAACCAGCTGCATGCCGCCATCGTGGAGATTATCGTGATGGATCGTGCAGAAGTGAAGTATTCCACCGTGCAGAACTGGTATCCTGGTGATGAACAGGGCAAGGGCGGCGTGCTGAATCTCGTGACGAAGCGCGGCGATCTGCGCGGTGTAGATTCCAAACTTTCCTGGACTCAGGTAGAGACGGGCTCGGCCATTACTTGGAAATATCCTTCGTGTATTTTGAGAGGTGACAATTCGCAGGCAGAGTTCTATAGCGTGGCCGTGACGAATAACTATCAGGAGGCTGATACCGGCACGAAGATGATTCATATCGGAAAGAATACTCGTTCGACCATTATCTCGAAAGGAATCTCTGCCGGACATTCGCAGAATTCATATCGTGGACTGGTGAGGGCAGCGTCAACGGCTGACAATGCCCGTAACTACAGCTCGTGCGACTCACTGTTGCTGGGTTCCGAATGCGGCGCCCATACTTTCCCCTATATGGACGTTCACAACGATACGGCCATCTTTGAGCACGAAGCCACCACAAGTAAGATTTCAGAAGATCAGCTCTTCTACTGCAACCAACGCGGCATTCCCATGGAGGAGGCTGTCGGCCTGATTGTAAACGGCTATTCGAAGGAAGTGCTCGACAAACTGCCGATGGAGTTTGCCGTGGAAGCCCGGAAACTCCTAAGCGTAAGTCTGGAAGGAACGGTAGGATAAGGATATCATAACATTTACAATATGAACATCAAGCTTCACACCCCTTTGTCATTGAAGAATGGCAGTGGCATTGCCACCCACACCTTGCTGCCGACAGCCTCAGCACATCTCTCAATGAAGAGATTATGAGAAACTCCCAACGCCTTGATGACGCCGTGAAGAAGGGGAAAGAGAAATTGAAGTAACCAAATAAAATAGTTAAGAAATGCTCGAAATAAAAAATCTACACGCCCGAATCGGCGACAAAGAAATACTGAAGGGCATCAGTCTCATCATCAATGACGGTGAGATTCATGCCATCATGGGACCTAATGGCTCCGGCAAATCTACGCTTTCGGCCGTGCTCGTGGGTAATCCGCTTTATGAGGTGACCGAAGGAGAGGTTTGGTTTAACGGCAAGAACCTGCTGGAAATGAAACCAGAGGACCGTGCCCATGAAGGGCTTTTCCTCTCATTCCAATATCCTGTGGAGATTCCCGGTGTTTCGATGACCAACTTCATGAAGGCTGCTGTCAATGCCAAGCGGCAGTATGAAGGAAAAGAACCGCTGAAGGCTGCCGACTTCCTGAAACTGATGCGCGAGAAGCGCAAGATTGTGGAACTGGATGCCAAACTCTCCAACCGTTCGGTGAACGAAGGTTTCAGTGGCGGTGAGAAGAAACGCAACGAGATTTTCCAGATGGCTATGCTGGAACCTAAGCTGAGTATCCTCGATGAGACCGATTCAGGTCTTGATGTGGATGCCATGCGTATCGTAGCTGAAGGTGTCAACAAATTGCAGACGCCAGAGACTTCGTGCATCGTCATCACTCACTACGACCGCCTGCTGGAGATGATCCGTCCGCAGTATGTGCATGTGCTCTATAAAGGACAGATTGTGAAGACCGGCGGTCCCGAGCTGGCTCGCGAGATTCAGGAGCACGGCTACGACTGGATAAGGGAAGACTCTCCCCTAACCCCTCCCTGTGAGGGAGGGGAATAGAATGACTTGTGATGGGGTATAAGACTGCTTCTCCCGATAGATACGGGCTGTTGAAGGAGTATGCACGAGAGAATCGTAGAAACGCCACATTAGCAGAAGACGTATTGTGGGATTATCTGAGAAAAGGTATCTCTGGGGAGAAATTCTTGCGTCAACATGTGATAGGGGATTATATCGTTGATTTTGTATCACGTCATGGAGGGCTGATTGTTGAGGTAGATGGAGGATACCACTCCGAACCACGGCAGCAAGAAAATGACAAACAACGAGAAGAAGAATTGGAACGAATGGGGTATCATGTGATACGTTTTTCCAATGAGATGATCCTAAATGAAATAGAAACTGTCTTAAACGAAATAGAAGATTATTTTAATGGATAAAGATAGAATTCAGCATAATAATGATACTACTCCCCTCCCTGACAGGGAGGGGCAGGGGGAGAGTCTTCAGTATATTGAACTTTATCAGCAGGCCCGTGGTTTGATTTCGAGTCATTCTGCCGAGCCAATGAACGCCGTGCGCAATGAGGCTTTTGAAAATTTTAAGGCACAAGGATTCCCCTCGAAGAAGGTTGAGCGATACAAATATACGGATATGGCTTCGCTCTTTGAGCCTGATTACGGCTTGAATCTGAATCGCTTTGAGATTCCCGTGGATCCCTATCAGGCTTTTCGCTGCGATGTGCCTAACCTCAGTACTTCCCTCTATTTCGTGGTAAACGACAGTTTCTATGGGAATGATAAGCGCCATTCTTCGCTTCCCGAGGGGGTCATCATTGACAGTCTTTGCAAGGTGGCTCAGGAGAATCCTGATCTGATTGGCAAGTACTACGCCAAACTGGCTAAGACCAGCGAGGATGGTATCACGGCCCTGAATACGATGCTCGCTCAAGACGGACTCTTCGTGTATGTGCCCCGTGGCATAAAAGTGGATCGTTGCGTTCAGGTTATCAATATCCTTAAGTCGCCCTTTGCCAGTAAGCAGGCTGAGGGTGGGATGATGGTGAACCGCCGTGTGCTGATTGTCCTGGAAGAAGGGGCTGAGGCGAAGTTTCTCTTTTGCGACCACGCAGCCGATGATTGTCCTTTCCTGACTACGCAAGTGATTGAGGCATTTGTGGGTGACGATGCCAAACTGGACCTTTACTGTATGGAGGAGACTCATGCGAAGAATGTTCGTGTAAGCAATGTCTATATTGACCAACAGCGGAACAGCAAGGTGAACCACAATGTGATTACCCTGCACAACGGCGTGACGCGCAATAAACTTGACCTTGATCTCAATGGGGAGGGTGCTGAATGTTCTTGCAACGGTTGCGTGATAGCCGACAAGCGGCAGCATGTAGATAATAATACGCTGATTACCCATCGTGTGCCCCATTGCACCAGTGAGGAACTCTACAAATATGTGCTCGATGGAGAAGCCGTCGGAGCTTTTGCAGGAAAGGTCTTTGTGGCTCATGATGCCCAAAAGACGGCCTCGCAGATGACCAATCAGAATCTTTGCGCTACGAAGACGGCGCGGATGTTCACACAGCCCATGCTTGAAATCTATGCCGATGACGTGAAGTGTGCCCATGGTTCCACCGTAGGCCAGCTCAACGATGCTGCCCTGTTCTATATGCAGCAGCGCGGTATCTCCGTGAAGGAAGCCAAGCTGTTGCTGGAGTTTGCCTTCATCAACGAGGTCGTTGACAAGATGGAACTGATCCCCCTTCGTGACCGCCTCCATTATTTGGTGGAGCAGCGCTTCCGTGGTCAGCTTAGTAAATGTGAGGGTTGCCGACTCTGTCATTGATAGAGACCCACCCAACTGGAGACCCACCCCAACCCTCCCTGTTTAGGGAGGGAGAATGATTACATAAAAGGAGGCATCCTAATTGATCGGATGCCTCCCTTTATTTGGTTTCAGGTTTCTTTCATTCATTAATTCTGAAAGCGTTTTCTGGAGAAAACGATGACAGGTTACAAGTTTCAAGAACATTTGCAAACCTGAATCTTGAAACCTGAAACTTGCAACTACGCACTTACTTCACGTACTTGCGACCGTTCTTGATGATGATGCCCTTCGCTGTCTGTGCGTTCACACGCTGACCAGCCAGGTTGTAGGCAGG
>OCVV012829262.1_pt1 | contig 31398 bp, 46 predicted proteins | sample 1539721 | NCBI WGS metagenome assembly OCVV01 (sample SAMN02144230, study PRJEB22623) | gut metagenome | biome: sheep rumen | host: Ovis aries | place: New Zealand | reverse complement strand
GTCGCCTGCATGGTCGACGTACCTTTATTAAGGGAGTGAGCGACTAATGCACGTGGAACTTGTCGACCCGTGTGATCTGTAAAGTACCCGGCCATCGTAATGGCAGCGGATACACATCCGCCCTCAACCTTAATTTTGGAAGAGCTCAGACCCGCTAAAAGCTCTGCGCGCCCGTGCTGGTTAATGGCTGAGTCATCCAATGCGGATACTTGCTGCTTGATCGCCTCAAACTCAACATGCGCGCCGGAGTACACTGCCATTTTGCAAATATCTAGCATCCTGCCGCTCATCTCATCCAGCTCTGCTATGGCGTCCTGCACGCCTTCCCCAATAAATCGCGCCATCATATCACCTGGAGGGACCAACTGTGATGAATCAGGTTCGTCTGGTCTTCATACACAGCTCCGTCGTATCTACAATTAATGCCATCAATACAGTTCAGCGCATCTGAAATGCTGTCGGCAAGAGGATCAAAATCCACGTGTGTGAACAACTCAACGTACACCGTAAGTGCAAATTCTGAGTTGTGGTTATTCATTGATACGCTGCCGGACTCCGCGTCTTCGCGGAAAATGCAATACGGCGCTTTTCCTGTCCTCCAGTAGTGGTATACGGTTAGTCCGTCGATACCAGTCAGCGCCAATTTCACTTTTTTCAGCTTATCCCGCATCGACATCATAATTACCTTCCAGTCTGATCAGGGTAAGATCCACACAATCCCTGCCTATAATTTTCTGATGTTTATCGATTCTGTATTGCGCCCCGTCTACGATCACATATTTTGCGCTAGCCGGAATGTCCATGCAGTACGCGCGCACAACTGCGTCGATCTGCTGATCAGCGCCGGCAGCGGCGTATAACCTGCGGTACCCGACTGTTCTCTCCTCGTAGTACGCACTCCCGATGGGTACCAGTCTCAGATCCGGCATTGCGCCGTTTTCGGCCATATCTTTGATATCGCAAAGCTTTAGTATGCCCTGCTCGTTCATCCGACCTCACCTATCTTCCTTGTCCCTATTATGGCCAGCCGCTCCTTATAGAGCGACCAGGATGCGGCATCCGGCTCAACCGGATACATACCCTTGACATACAATACGACCGCGATACAGTCATCGGTATTATCCTCATCAAATACAACATCACAGGACCGCGTGATATCATCTTTCCCTGCCGCAATCAGTGCGTCGATCTGATAATCGAACGCAGTATTGTCATCTGTAAGCCTTAAGCTCTGCTTACAAAGCTTCCTTAGATCCTCGTGTGTCATAGTGCAGTCCTCCGGCCGTCAAACAGTTACAGGGAACGCCGGAGCGTTCCCTGTCATCTCATCAGGCAAACGTTGCATATGCCCCTGCGCCATTATCACGCATGCAGCCCTCTGCACGAACATAGCCTGAAATGATAATCTTGTGGTTCCTGATATCCCTGTCTGTCTCAATCATTGTATCCTGTACAACGTTCAGAACGAACTTCTTAGGGTCCAAAACAAAAATGTCATCTCCGGCAGCCGCGTCCTCGCGATAATCTGCTTCATTCATCAGTACGCCGTCACGCAGTACCGGCTGCTTGGCTGTATCAACCATACCAAGTACGTCACCATATTTCCGCGCGCGGGAACTGTAAACCTTGAGGTTTGTCCCCCTCTTGACAGATCCGAACAGCGCGGTCAGGTTAGCATACGTAAGGGATGTCGATGCTGCAACCGTTACAGCCGCTGCACCGATATCGCTCTTGATACGGGCAAAAACATCGGTCGCCAGCGCGTCGCCAAGATCTGCAGCAATTTCTTCCGCGAGATAATCTTCAAGCGCGCCCTGCGACATTTTCGCAGATGCATAGGACAGCTCAACGTTAGCGGAGTAGTCATTGCCCGCAAGAGTAACTTTGACAAATGTATTGGCCGCTGTTGCATTTGCGGCGCCTTCAGCAACCTTCTTAGCCGCCCCTGCGGTAATTGCGGTATGCTTGTTTACCTCGAGGATGACGCCTGTATTTTTAATGTCGATATCATTCAAAATCGGATGTACCGTGTGAATGTTATCCCAGATCTTGTCATCCAGCGTTTTCGGGATCTGGACGCCATTATCCGCAACCGTAATAAGCGCGGCGCGCTGCTCATCCGTTGCGGCGCCCATAAGATTTGCATAAAACGCGTCTCTGTATTCTGCAGAAGCGATATCCATTGTCTTTCTCTCCTCTTCTCTCGGTGTTGTAATAACTTTTCCTCTGCCCGCGGCGGCCTGCTCGGCAGCTCTTTCTTCGGCCTCAAGCTCAGACTTGCGCCTTAAAAGACTCTCATAACGCAATTCCATGTCGGCAATCAGACGGCTGCGCTCTTCGATTTCAGAATCCTCGGCCGTTTCTGCGAGCGGTTCAATCTGTGAACGCCTCTTATCCAGATCATCAAGATCTGCGAGAACTTCAGCGTATTCCTTTGTCATTAAGATCCTCCAACTTTTGATTTAATTCTCTGATACGTTCGGACCTCCTGCGGGCACTCTCCAGTGCCTTCCTTGCGCTCTCCAGCGATGCCCTACCACTCTCCAGTGATCGGACATTAATGGACGTCTGCTCGTATGCCGGAAAGGTAACAGCGGACACCTCGTATACTCTCGAGATGCTCGTAATATGTCGAGTAGGATGATCCGCGTCCAGATCTTCCCACGCGTCACCATTAACAGTAAACATGAAGCTCATACCTGACACATCCCCACGCGACACTGCGGATGCCAGTTCCTGACCGCGTGGATTGTTATCAGTGTCAATATCAGCCTCGACCAGCATGCCCGCATCATCAACGCTAATTCGCATCGTGCTATTAGCGTTGTTATTCCTGGACCGTGCCAGCGGCAGCTGGTTAGTATCATGATTGACAAGGAAACGCACGTCTTTCAGATCTGCATTATCAAGTGCACCCTTGTCAATAATTTCATCACAATACCCCAGATCAGTTCGCTGATCGAATACGATCGGACGCCCTTCCAGTGTTGTGACCTTCCTTTCATCATTTCGTAACGCACGTACCTCGCAAACCGACATACGCTGCTCAATCGTCTGTTCCGTCATCGTTATCTCCTTCAATCGGTTGATAGTTATTTACAGCGATCATGATCTGATCGCCGCCGCGTTCTGCACCGAGCGGCGCATACCCCAGCATTTCGCGGTATTCATCACGCATGAATAGCCCTAGCTGCTGTGTAGCATTAATTACCTGCACGACAGTGGACATCGGCTGGTATTTAACCCTCGCCATGTTGGCCTCAATTTCATTCCCAAATCCACGTTCGCGGTCGGTAAAGAGCTTCGCTGTCATTGCCTGCGTCAGCATTATGCAAAATGGCTCTATCCTACCTTCGTACACAGACTCGTATCCGTTAGAGTCGAATTTATTCTGCAGGAAATCTTCGTTAACACCGAGCAGATCAAAAATTTTCTTACGGGCCTGCTCCATCGTATCCGCATCAACCATATAGGGCTTGCTCTCCAATGGCTGATAGTCGAACTTTCCGTCAAGGACCATCACGCCGCCATTGTTCGACGCCCGCAAATTATCGGATACAAACTTGTCCCGCGCTTTTTCGATATCCGAGTCCTTTAACACATTCATCGACTTCAGGATTCCACGGATCAGCGCGCTGTTCCTGATTCCGTTAATGATCCCCTGATTCTGCGCGTCCATAAGTTCCGCAGCGGGAAGGATTACGTCATTCGATTCCCCGAAAAGATCATCATTAAGATAATGATTACGCAGGTGGATCAGCTGGCTATATGGTACGGAATAGGTGTTGAAATAATTCAGCTGGAACTTGGCAACAAGCACGCCATCAACGTCAACAACGCTGAAATTCCTATAGCTGATTGGCCACAGGCTTATAAGTGTCCCCTTTTCGTCATATTCCGGCCAGATGAACACATTATTCGACGTATAGTACAGGGCAGCAACCTTGTACAAAAAGTCGTATTCTGTCATGAATTCATTCGGCTTTTTGAGGACTCTGGCAAGATCAGACGACCTGTCGACAACTGAAACATCGTCTTTCTTTTTCTGAACTGCACGCAATTCGATTTTTGCAATATTCCGTGCCAGGGCGTCCACGCACGCAACAAAAAGGTCAATTTCGGTCAGATCTTTTTTGAAAGTCCGAAATTTCCAAGCACGAACATTGAACGGGACCACTCTCCCACGACTACGCGTGCCCATCTGCTTTCGAAATCTATCTATAAAACTCATGTATCACCTCAGCCCACAAGGTTCACATAGTCATCTCTGTATTTCACATAGATGACATACGCGTTAAGTAGGGATACCATTCCGTCAATACGCTGGTTCCTATGTATTTTGATCGGCTGAATGGACTCAACCGTACCGGAAGTCTTTACAGCCGTATTGGACAGGCACCATTTTAGGATTGGATTGTTATTGTAGTTGATCTTCTTTTCCGCCAGCATAGCGCCAAGTTCCTTCATAGGAGCGGTCCACGTAAATGGCCCCTGCGCGACCTTTTCCATTACTGACTGTCCAAATGTATCTGCCATCTCCACCTGCCAATACCCGGCAAGCGCCCGGTCGTACCCGCATTTCCACAAAAGGATCTTGTGTTCATCGCGCATGGCCGCAAACCATGCGGTTACATCCGAATAATTGACCATGGAACCGGCGCATACAGTCAGCAGGCCCCTTTTTTCCCAGATTTTATACGGAGCCTCTTTACTTGACGTCGTTTCCAGATAGTCTATTTTGCTCTGTGGTAAAAAATAGTGCTGCAAGCAGTAAATTGTGGCGTCATCCGGTTTTCGAATGAGAAGTGTTGCGCAGGTGAGATCGCCGACAGCGGATAAGTCACACCCGCCGATCGCATAGGTATCTTCTACATCGGAAATATCAAACGTAGCATTACAGTTCAGCTCGTCCCATGTCAGCCAGGCATCGCCGACCACATTTTTAAGATTAAAATCCTTGGTAAGCACCGTCGGGCGGAAGGTACTGTCTTTCTTCGCGCGCTCAACATTATCAGCTAAGAACTGCTGGTCTTTGATCGGCCCAAGCCCCGGATTCGCTTTTACCCATGCTTTTGGATCGGTCCATTCATCAGGCGAGTCAAGTTCATAGATCAGCGGGAGAAAATGCTCATCCTCGATAGATCCGTTCAATACCTGAGCTGCATAGTCATACTGGTTATCATAGATACCTTCCCGGTTGTACCCGGACGTAGTAATCATGAACAGGATAGGAGACTGGTTCTGTCTGCCGGCCATACCCTGTACAATAACGTCGTATATATTCCGGTCCTTGATGCTGTGTAATTCGTCAATCACCCCGCAGTAAACATTCAGCCCGTCCAGTGTATTCGAGTCCGATGACAACGGCTGAAACACGCCAAAATTGTAGTCGCTGTACATATCAGTTTTTCTTTTTCGAATGTACTTAGACAAAAACGGGCTCTGCGCCACCATGTTTCGGGCCTCATTGAATACGATTTTGGCCTGATCCTTTTTCGATGCTACGCAATCGACTTCGGGGGACCCCTCCTTTGTGCCGATCAACATATACAGCGACAAGCACGACAGGATGCAGCTTTTCCCGTTCTTCCGCCCCATTATCCATAAAACAATCTGATACTTTCTTCGCCCTGCATCGTCAACGAATCCAAAAATTGCTTGGATTGCAGCCTTCTGAAAAAGCTGGAGCTCGATTTTCGCGCCAATAACACCTTTTGACTGTTTGCAAAAATTCTCTATAAAATAAATTGGTCTCGCCGCTGCAGAAATATCAAAATGGTATTTCCAATCTTTCCTTTTGCAATCCGCGGCAAGCTGTTTATATATCAGCCGGACCTTCTCGGATACCGCCGTCTTTCCGCTCTCAATATCCTTCCAGTATTTGAGAATGTAATTCGTCCGATCGTACTTAATCATTTTGACGTTAGGAAATCCGCCATCGGGTCGGATGCAATCCTGGCAATCTCTTTATCCGGCGGCGGCAGCAGCTTGACCAATTCGCGAATAACGGCATTATAATTGCTGATCAATTTTGTGTAGACCTGAGACGCAGACCCCGGTTTCTTTCCATGCTGGTTTTCTCCGTTCTGATATTCTTCTACCCATCCGTCGGCCTTGATTTGTTCCTGCAGATCCTGCAGCGATATTGCCATGAACGCAGCATTCTGAATCAGGCTCGCGCACAAATTACGCTTATCGGGCTCTATGTTTTTAAATATCTTACTAAGCCGCTTCATCTCCGCGGATATCCGATCATTTGACGCCATCTTTATCTACACTCATTCCAATGTTTTCGGTTAGGGTTCTTTGGAGGGGAAAGCCGCGCCGAAAAAATCTTGGTTCTTAAAAATTTTAACTCCCCCCTGTCTCTGTATTATCACCATCAGTCGTAGCATCACGGGAACTGCTGAACGTCGTAATATCTCCGTTCTCGTCAAAGTACAGATCGTTCTGGAGGATCTCGCTCCGCCTGTAGTGCTCCGCGTTGTGATGGCAAATGCACAATGCCTCGAGATTATCCCAATTCAATGCAATCTTAGGGTCATTTACTGATTCCGCTGTAAGATACTGCTTATGGTGCACATGCTGCGCTGGCCTTACAATGCCCTCGCGCAGGCATCTTTCGCAGTATGGATGCTGCGACAGATACCCTGCCCGGCATTGTTTCCATGCTTTTGTACTATAAAACCAATCCCATTTAGACGTCGAATGATGACTCATACGTAATAACCAATGCCGCGGTATAGCCTGACAAGTGGCTACACCGCAGCAATCAGGGAGGAAAACAAACAAATGAGGGCACAAAGCTCAATCCGCTTTTGCCCTCACTCTTTACTGTACATGATACTACGTGGCGCTACTGTCATTCACTGTCAAGATTTGTCACGATGTCATCTAACCGGCTTAAGCCCTTTCTGTACCGACGGAACATCGTACTGTCCGAAACGTGCATGGTGCGTGCGATATCAGAAAAGCTCATGCCAGACAGGAATCTGAGTTTTATGGCTGTTGCCTGTTCCAGCCCATCATCCTGATCAATGAGCTTGTCGGTTATAGCAACCACACATTCATGCGCCCGAAGATAAGACTCCTGCAGATCAGCCAGCCTGCGGTCAATATCATCCAGCTTCACTGCATATTCTGTCATAGGATCATTGGGCGAAGTCATTACCCTGTCCCGGTCGTACCGTATCGCCTCCGGAAGCATTGACAGCCGCAGGCCTTCCCGCTCGGACTTCAGTCCGATGATAATTGACCGGATTCTCCTCGGGCGCATCAGCAACTTATAAACTCTGTCCGTCATCTACTTTGCCTCCTATCGCTTGTATCTGACCGTTTTTCCATCCTGCATCTCGATGTCTATCCAGTCTGGGTACTGGGATACTTTATATCCTGTAAGGATCGGATCTCTCCCACACTTATACGGGTGGAATTTCATGGTTTTCGTTAGTCTCTTTGGCTTGATGTGCGCCGCTTCGCAATTTTCGGCTTCTTTCTTGTTGGCGTAACTTTCTCCGCAGATTTCGCAAACATAAAGCATTGTTTCTTTCATTCGTCTATCCTCTCAATCATATTCATAATCACCCAATTCGATATCTTTTTTGCATTCTGGGCAAATGCACCACCCGCCATCTCCCCAGTAATCTGATTCAAAATCAACCTGATCGAACGGAATTCTTACATTTTCACCGCAGTGCGGGCATTCCACGTTAATATGATCCGGTTTGCTTACAATGGTATAATCCGTCTTCACTCTATCCTCTCAATCTCCGGCACTGGTTCTTTTCCGCACTTTATCGGCTTATGTGATCCGTCGTCCCATTTGAGTGCTCCGCTGTCTTTCAACCGCTGATGTCTGATTGCCTCATACAGCGTTGTCAACTCACTCAAAGACTCAGATTCTTCCTTTGCTGATGCGCCACAGACTGTGCAATTTATTCGGGCAAAGTTGTGCGCTGCCTTATTGCGCATGATTCCTTCCAGGACACTCGCAATCAAATTGCGCTCCGCGATGTAAATGTCAAAACCATTTCCGTGCGGATAGTCGTTTCCTTTCAGTGTTAACCATTCCGCGAGATCATACGTCTGGCCCATGCCGGTGCGCAGCATGATCTCTACAGCTGTCTCAATCAGCGCAAACTGTTTTTCTGTCAGTGTGATTCTGTATTTCTTATTGCTCATCGCTTATTTTCCCCTTTATCGCTTGTTTCCTCTTCCGGCATTTCCTTCCATGGGTCTGCGTCAAAAATTTATGGTATTTACAGACGGTTCTTCCTTCCATAAACGTACCGTCTGAATACAGGCACGATTTAGGATCATTCGAAACCTCATGTTCAACCCATATTTTCATGTTTTGTCTCCCGATCACTTACATCCTGAATGCCTTTGCTGCCTCAATGTCGGCCTTGTACAACCGGATCTGCGCTTGCGTAGACACGAATCCGCTTTTCGCGATCTGCATTTGCTGCCGGACAAAGGAGATCCTTTCCCGAAGATCCTTCGAAGCCTGTTTCTGCTGCCCCTGAATCTCCTTGATCCGTCTGCGAATGTCTGGCCTCCGCTCCCTTGCATACTGGTCACGAAACAACTCCCGCCGCATTTCACTCACGCCCAACTGCTCCTTCAGGTCGCGCAGCTTTTCGTTCCAGTTCACATAGTCATTCGCATACGTTTTCAGTCTGTTCCCGTCAATACTGTTCAGCTGCACGGTGAGCCAGTGGATCAGATCCTCCGTGATTTCATACTGAAAATCATCCAACAGAATAAGTTTCCGGAAAAGCTGCCTTGTCCGTCTTTCGGATGTAGGAAAATATTCTTTCAGGTTGATACATGCCTGACCTGTATTCCACCTGATATGCAAAATGTCCTTCTCGATCATACTATCTGTCTCCGCTTCTTTAAAATTTCCAAAACTGCGTTCTGCGTTGCGTCCTTAGCGTCAAGGCTTTCGAGGATCTGCTGATCGACGGTGCCCTTGGAAAGGATCCGGTAAACCAGAACAGGCTTATCCTGTCCCTGACGATGCAGTCTTGCATTTGCCTGCAGGTACTGCTCCAAGCTCCACGTGAGGCCGTACCAGACAATAATGTGTCCGCCCTGCTGCAGGTTCAAACCGTAGCCGGCAGACGCCGGATGCACCAGCAGCACCGGGATCTTCTTCGCGTTCCAGTTTTTTATGTCCTCCTCGTCCCGCAATAGCTTTGAGTCTTGAATCGTCTTCAGCAGGTGATCCGCGTCCTCCCGGTATTGATAGAAAACGATGACCGGGCTGTCCGCCGCCTCGATGATTTCCTGCAGCGCCTCCGTCTTTGCGTCATGGATCCGGATCGGCTCATGGCCACCGTTATAGACAAAGCCATTCGAGATCTGCGTAAGTTTCGTCATGACCGCCGCAGCGTTCAGCGCTGTAATCTGGTCATTGCCTACCGTAATGAGCGCTTCCCTTTCCATATCCCGATACTGCTTCGCAGCATCTTCGGGAAGCTCTACATAGATCACGTCCTCTATCTCATCCGGAAGCTCAAGATAATCTGCAGCCTTCATCGAGATCGTGATGTCCGATATCCGCTTTGTGATCTGCTGCATTGCGCCGGGCTTCGGAAGGTATTTGTAGACAATCCCGGAAGGACTGCACCAGCCAGGGCGGAAATAAGCTTCACGGTATCGCCCGATAAACCGCCCGAGCCGCTCGCCACCATCAAGGATCCCGATCTCCGCCCACAAATCCATCAGAGAATTGGCTGCCGGCGTTCCCGTCAGCCCGACAATTCGTTTTGCGTAAGATCGGATCACTCGGAGAGCCTTAAACCGCTTCGCCTGATTGCTCTTGAAACTTGACAGCTCGTCCACGATGATCATGTCAAACCGGGGGATATCCTTATTTCTGCTCATGTACTCCTGCAGCCAAACCACATTTTCCCTGTTGGTCACGTAGATGTCCGCATCTGCGCGGATCGCCTGCTCGCGCCTCTTGAAACTGCCCAGCACCTTGCTGATCCGCAGTCCGCTTAGATGATCCCATTTTGCAGCTTCACGGCTCCAGGTGTCTTCCGCCACGCGTAGAGGCGCAATCACAAGGACCTTAGATACATCAAAACTGTCATAAAGGAGAGACTGCGCGGCGGTAAGACTGATTACGGTCTTGCTAACCAAGGCCCATATCCAGAAATAATCCGGCTGCCGGGTGATCAAGAATAAAATCAATGCAGCGCTTTTGATATTCGTGCGGTATGAACTTCATAGGCATCACCTCCTCCCGTATTGTGCTTACGCGTCACATCCAAAGACCTTTCTGCAGCTGCAGCCACACGTCTCCGCTCCTCATCTGGTTGAGAAATACGCGGACTTCATCCTCCCCGTAGAGGACCGCTACGTTCTGTCCGACCCCTGCGAGCTTCCTGATCTGTACCCTCTGCAGTCCGGACAACTTTCCTGTATCCTGCTTCAGCTCCACAAAACAAACCTTCCCTTCCGGCATGACGACTAATCTGTCTGGCACACCATCATTACCAGGTGAAACAAACTTATAGGCGATGCCGCCGAGCTTCCGGACTCCATGTACTAAAATTCTCTCTATATCCTTTTCCCTCATGTGTGAATAGCTCCTTCAAAATTCCTATTAATCTGTAGATATGGTATTTATGATGCATTTATACGTATTTAACCTATATTTCTTAAAATACTTTTTTTAATCTAAATAGCTATTCACAGACTGTATAAACGGTAAAAAATCAAGTAAACATAAGGATTTTTGCTGTGAATAGCCCTGTGAATAGCCCTGTGAATAGCGATTGCTATTCACACGACATCGCTGTCAGCTGTGAATAGCGTTTTCACCGAAATTTGACGCTATTCACGGGTATAAATGCCCTGCTGACCATAAATCGGAAGCCGCTTTCTGCCGCCATCGTAGGCCCATCCGAGTTGTTTCAGCATCCGCGCGATGTCGTCAGAATCACTCCTTCGCTTGTCCGCCGGACTCTTTTTGAAACACTCGCACCAGATCTCCATCACACTGACTTCTGTCCGCCTTATGCGGCCCTCCTGATTGCCGCTGTCAGCAAGCCAGACTCTGCGCGCATCCAGATCCATGTCCGGCCAGTTTTCCGGCAGGAGCGTGTCAAGATAAATGCTGACAACGCCTGCTCGCTCATCCTGCTCCATGGATTCCTCCTGTCTGCATTCTGCCAGTTTTCTGATCTCTTTTGACAGTTCAAGACCCTCGCCCGCGTCGTACCATGTCTTTGCCTCCGCCCAGATCTGCGCGACTTCTTCGGCCGTGATATCCCACGCGCCGCGGCCGCCGTCATTCCTCGACCGCTTGCAGCGCACCGGCCAGAATCGCCGGCTGCCGGTCGGGTCCTTCAGGAAGTCGATATTGTTGCCGGTGCCGATGAACACGCAGGAACGCGGATACTGCTCGACACGTTTCGCATAGGCTGGCCGGAACTTGTCCACAGATCTGGACATGAAGGACTTCACGGACTCTACATCCATCTTCCTGAGGCCTTTGAGCTCGCCGATCTCGAGGATCCACTCTCCGCGGAGCTTCTCACCCGCTACTTTCTCGTCGCGCATGTCGTCGAAGGACAGTGCGTCAGAAAACCACGCGCCGCCCAGTTTCGCGGCCATCGTGCTCTTTCCGATTCCCTGCTCGCCGGTCAGCGTGATGCACCAGTCAAATTTAGCGCCGGGCCGGAAAATCCGTGTCACCGCGCCTAACAGCCATTTACGTGTCACGCCCCTGACATAGGCATCGTCATCCGCGCCCAGATAATCTATGAAAATTGTTTCCGCGCGCTTTACGCCGTCCCACGCAGGCAGCTGATCAAAATATTCCTTGATAGGATGAAAACGCCGGGAAAGCGAAACCTGTATCAGCACATCCTGAATATCGTTGCGCTTGAAGTCCTGATAACGTTTCGACAAGTACATCATTAGCCCCGCATCGTCGCTGTTCTTCCAGATCCCGGACCCATCCTGCCACGGCGCAGGCTCCACGTTTTCTATTGTCTGTGTAAATTCGTTGTACATGATGCCTGCCAGATTCGGGTCTTTCAGCAGGATCAGCTGCAGGTTGAATATATTCGGGATGATCACGCCTTTGACAGCCTGCAGCTTATCCTTCCAGCTGTCATCGTCTGCGCCATCTGCTTCGCCCTCAAATACGTCATGCAGCTCCTTTTGCCTCTCCGCATCGATCGTGTGCCGGCACTCCGGATCGTCGCTTACGAGCTCCGTCATCTTCTTCCATGATGGCAGTTTTGTGACCGGCGTTCCTTCCCTTACACCGTCATCCTCGGATCCGAAGAGATGGATCCGGACCAGATCAAACGCGTTCAGATCCATGCCGTGCGCCGGATCCGTGGAATGGTTGGAATAGCAGAAAATGCCGCCATCGTAAATCACCAGTCCGCCGAACGTGCTGCCGGCTGCGTAGGTATAGCGGTCCGCCTTCTCTGTCGGCCGGTAAACGTCCGGAAGGAAGGCAGCGATCGCGTCCGGCACCGTGTACGTCCTGCAGAACACGCCGACCAGTCCGCTCTTCTTCGTGGGATCCTGCTGCCGCTCCGCGCGTTTCTTCTGAACGCGTACTTCATCCGGGCAGGTTGGCCACTGCGACGTGTCGCGCCAGTCAGCATATCTGTTCAGGTACGCATCGGGCGAGAGAAGATCGTCGTCGTGATACTCGAACACGTACTCGCCGTCCCTGCTGCATGACGGCCAGTACATAAGCCTCGACGGCTGGAAGGTCGTGCTGTCGAAAAATTCTAGGCCGATCTCTTCCGCAAGCTTTCGGCTCACCGCCTCATATTCTTCTGGGCTCACTGTCCGAGCGAGCGGTATGATCATACGGAGTCTTGCTTTTTCCGGTTTGTGCTTGTGCGTGGAATAGACCGCCCATGCTACCGGCTCCTCCAGCTGCATCCTGTCTACGAAATCCGCAGGCGCATTGTCGATGTCAAAACTAATCATGCTGCGGAGTGCTACCGTATCGGCCTTCCGCTTTCCGCCTTTCAGGACACCGCCGACAAAGCCGCCGGTGTCCTTGATTTTGTCCTGCTGCGCCCGCGTCATCTTCAGGTATTCCGCCTGCGTCTCCTGTGTCCTGGTAGGGGATTTAAGCCGGGCAAGGAGCTCGCTCCACTGGATCTCACGATTCTGCCAGGATGTCTCGAATCGGCTTGCGCCGGTTGAGATCCACAGCTTCGGGTTCGTCCGGATTCCGGGGATTATCTTTTCGCTTATCGATATAACCGCCAAATTCCACCAGCCCCTTTCTGCATTCCCGACTGCATTGTTCCATTCTTCATGGTCTTAGTCCTCTTACCCCCGCCGTTACGCGCTCCCGGATCGCCCGCAGTGCTGCTTCCTTTGTTATGCCGACCGGAGCAATCCAGTCCGGAAAATCCCTCTCAAGTTTTTTGACATTCTGCGCGTTCTCCTTTGTCGGAGTCTCCATCTGTGCGATCAGGGCAGACTCATACTCGCCGCGCCACTGTTTTATGACAGCTTCGGCGATCTGGACTGCACCGTCCGTATCAGGTGCGCCGTTTCTATTTCGCATAATCGGGGACACGTATTGGTCCCATGCGTATATGGTGACCGGCCTGTTTGGTATATGCGCGCCAAGTGTCCAAAAACTGCCCGTGTAGAACGCGGTGGCAAGGTAATACGGTTTTTCCACCTTTTTTTGTACGTATTCTCCGGTTTCTTCGTCTGTCTCAAAATAGAAAAACGCATCCGCGCATATTACCCAGTGCCAATCATGATCTTCCGGGGCAATGGCGGGATCGCAGGCGATACCGCGGAATTGTTTCGCGGCTTCAATAACACTTCCATACTTTTTCTTTTGCCCTTTAGTCTTTCCTAATGTGCGGTCATCCTTTTCTTTATCCTTTCGATATTCTTCATGTGATGTGTTCTGACACGGTCCGCCATAGACGTAGCAGGCCGTTTTCTTGCAGGCTATATTCTTTTCAGGATCGCACGGGTACAGAGCCCGCGGATCGCGTTTAGTCTTTCCTGTAGAAATCGCATTCATATGTTCCCCCTTTCAGCGGAAGGCCCGGCGCCCAGCTGATCGGCGCCGCCATTGCGTCGTCAATCACTTTGGCTGCGTCCTTATCCTCACGCGGCACATCAAAAATCATCTCATCGTGTACATGGAAGACGACGTGATAGCCTTTCTCTTCCAGCAGCATCATCTTCTCCGCGAGACAGTCGCGTGCCACTGACTGCACGACGTTCTCCGTGAGCTTGCCGCCGTATGTCTCTGTGCGTTCCCATTTCCGCGTTGTCTGATTCTGGCTCATATACGTAATCCGAAGGCCCATGTCCGAATCCTTTACGATCGGGCTCCAGTAGGAAATATCCCGCCCGTAGGGAAGGGTGATCCGCAGGACTGGCGTTCCGCCGATCACCTGCATGCGCAGTTTAATCGGCTGCGCGCCTTTAATAGGGATGTGCTGCGGGCCCTCCCCGCTAATGCAGCTGATCGCTGCGCGCTCTATATTTTTCCAGAATCTTACGATGTTCGGCGACTCCGCCCGCCACTGCCTGACGATTGTCAGCATCTCTTCTTCCGGGACAGATCCCGTTGTGTCCATGCTCTTCATCGCGCCAACGGACCCGCCGTAGCCAAGAGCAAGTTCCGCAACTTTTCCGCGCTGGCGGAGCTCCCCGTTTAACCCGTGCTTTACGACCGGCACATGGTAAATATGGCTTGCTGATTCACAGTAGATATCGCCGCCGTTCCTGAATACGACGAGCCGCCAGTTCTCACCGGCGATCCACGCGATCACGCGCGCCTCAATTGCGGAAAAGTCTGACACCACAAAGCGATTGCCCTCGGAAGGTATAAACCCGGTGCGGACCAGCTGAGAGAACACGTCTGACGGGTCATCGTAGAGGAGCTCCAGCGTGTCAAAATCGCCTGATTTGATAAGCGCCCTTGCATTGTCCAGCTCGTGGTCGTCCATCGTGTTTCTGGCTAAATTCTGCGGCTGCAAGGCCCTTCCGGCCCAGCGCCCCGTATGCCCGCCATAGAACTGCATGATGCCTCTTGCCCGGCCGTCCGGACATGCGATGTCCAGCATGGTCTGATACTTCTTGACGCTTGTCTTTCCGAGCGACTGCCGGATCTCAAGGACCCGGCGCACATCATCCGGAAGGTCCCCGGCAAGCAGATCAGCCAAAACCGATTTTGTAAGGCTGTCCGTCCGGATGCCACTGCCCTGCACCCAGAGCTTGAGCTGCGCCACGCTGTTCGGATTGTCGAGCCCTGTCAGCTGCTTTGCCTCTTCGGTGAGCTTTGCCGTGTGCTGTTCGTTGTATGTGACAATCCTCTGCGCGAGATCGACGTCCAGAAGGACGCCCCTGTCATTGATTCTCTGGTCAACATCCCACAGCTTTTCTTCCTTCCTGACCGGACGGTTCTTCTTTCCGATCTTTTCCAGGATTGCCTGTTCCGTAACTACATCCTGCCGGTTGTATTCGATAAAAAGCTTCCACTTTTCAGGCGCATGCTCCGGCAGGTTCCGTGTCCTCCCTCCGTTTGCTTTAGTCGGTCTGCAGGGTTTGCAAAAGTATTGGATGAGTGCTTTGCCGGTCCTGAGTTTCTGCTGATCCTCCGGCAGCCCGAGAGCTGCTCCAACGTCCGCCAGTGAACGCGGCAAGCCCATCTGCACCGCGAGGATCATCGTGTCCCGCCATTCCTCCGGCGGCATTGGCTGTCCGGTAAACTTAGCGAGACAGGTGCGCTCGAAGTTAGCGTTATAAGCGGTCTTGATCACACTCGGGTCCAGCAGGCCTCTGAAAAAGTCATCAATCACGGGATTGAGATACGCCGGTTTCCGTTCATCTTCTATCCAGTGACGGATTGCCGCCTTGTGCCCTGTGCAGTCGATGCAGTGGACCGTGCTCTCATCAGAGTACTTGTACCCGATAAGCAGGACCGTGAAGTCCGGCGCCTCGCTGTAGGCGTAAGCGCCGGACCTGATATCCACGGAGCTGTAGGTTTCGATGTCGATCGCGAGCTCTCTTTTCTCAGATGAGATCGTCGTCTTCGCCGTCATCGAATTCTCCCTCAAATGCTGTTGCTGCCGACAGGTTGCCGCCGCCCAGCGCCTCGCCGTCGCGCGTCTTCAGGACATTGTTAACGGAGCATGCAACTCCGTTGCTGCCGGAATTCGTGTACGCAAAGAAGTTAATATCCACCTTTGCATAATCACCGGATTTGAGTTCTTCCGGATCAATAATCTCCTGCCCGCGCCGATCAATGAGCCCCGGCTTTCTCTGAGAATTGGCGTTCACGAACAGGCAGCCTTCGTACTCCGGATTCCTGTCCAGATCCTTTTCGGCGTCTCCGTCACGGAGCGGATTGTGCCATGTCTTCGGGGCGCGTCCGCCGAACTTCGTCGGTACGCCCGCGGCAAACGCCTTCTTAACCGCATCCTCAATCAGCTGAATGGTTTTCGTATCGTTCTTGTCGATCAGGATACAGACGGAGTATTTTGCCTGCTGGCCCGGCGCCGCGTTTTTGGGAAGCACCGGCGTGAACAGATGCGCATAGGAAAGCCTTACTTCTCCGGTTACAATTTCTGTGTCAGAAATGATTTTTGCCATGATAAATATCCTCTCTTTTTAAGATGTGCGTTAAAGCGGCAGCTCCTCCGCGAAGACATCCTTCGCATTGCCGCCGATGATCGATGCTCTCTTGTCGGATTCCGGCGCCAGCGTCGGCTTGCCCTGCGGCTTTACAACGTACTGCCCGAGTGCTTCTGTAAATGTTTTTTTGCCCATCAGCTTCTCGATCTGTGAGAGTGTGAGCATCTTTGTCTCATATAGCAGTGCCTTCTCAAAGCCTGCTTTCCTAGCAGCCGCGACGATGGCCTTTTCTTCCGTTCCGTCTTTGAATTTCCGGTTGCTCTTACCTTCGACGACCTTCCACCCGGGTATATCCCCGCCCTCCTGAATCTTCGTAATGGCTGCTGCTTTCAGGTCTTCCGCCCACTTGGCCAGGTCATCGATCTCGCCCAGAATGTGCCCGATCTCCCCGTCGGTAAGGGTTGTTTTGATACGGTAGTTCTCAAGTGCCATCATATGGTCTGCACGGCAGCGGCAGGTCTTCCTTGCGGGGCAGAACTGGCACCAGCTCCCCGCTGAAAATGGAGCGTCTTCAGAAAGCGCGAGCCTCGCCGCGGGCCTTATGACCTCGCTGCCCCATTCCCGCAGATCCGATGCGGAGATCTCGTCCGTACTGATATTTGCCAGCCGCGGCTGATAGATCGTCATCCGGATCTGTCTGATGTCGTAGATCATATCCAGCATTTCCAGCATTCCGAGCGCATACAGGCGGAGCTGTGTGTTTCCCTCCGCGTGTACCGGAACGCCCTTGCCGTATTTCAGATCGATAATGTGAATAAATCCTGTCCGCGCAATCGTGACATCCGTTGTCCCGAAGCCGTCGGGAATATATGCCGTGAGGTCAACCTGCTGTTCGCTGTATACTTCTACCGCCGGATCCGCTTCTTTTTCCTTCTGGTACTCAGATAGGATCCATGCCATCATTGCGTCGATATTGTCCCGGACGCTGTTCGCGCTGTCGCCCATCTCCGGGTGTTCCTTGTAGAACGCTGCCGCCTTGTCGAGTGCGGCCTGCCGGCCCTGCGGATCATCCTTTACGGACTTTTCCAGATACAGATGCGCGATCGTCCCTTCATCCGCGTAAATCGACGTCGATTGCGGGAAATACTCTGACAGGTGGACGCTCCCCGGGCAGTTGATCCAGCGCATGGAGCTTGAGCAGCTCAGCTTTGCATGCTTATCCGGCATCGCAGACCTCCTCAAGCTTTTCGTAGAACTCCTGCATTTTTTCCGGGTGCTTCTCCGTCAGATCGGTGACACTCTTTGCGCCGTAATCGGAAAGCAGCGTTTTAAGCTGTGACCGGAATCCGGCGCGCGCCTTATCCGCTGCAAGGCACTTGAGCTCTGCTGCCGTGATACCTTTCTTCTGTGGCTTTTCCGGCTCAGCTTCTACTTTCTTCGGCTTTTTTGCCGGAGCCTGTACATCCGTCTCTTTCGCCTTAGGAACCGCCCTGTCATCCGGTTTTTCGTCGGTTCCGGCAATCCGGACCGCGCGCTGGAACTCCCTGAGTTCTTCAATGCTGCTGAAATTAACGGTGATGTTCATGGTTTTAATCCTCCTCTTTTTCTACTATTTCCTTGGCCATTTCATACGCCCCTAGGGCGTCGTAGATGGTATTTGTCTTGTCTAAGCCATATTCATCGCACATCAGGAACGCTGCCAAAAGGATTGAGTTTACAGTGATATTCGCGGGCAGCCCTTTGACGGCCTTCATAACAGCCAGGCAGGTCTCCATCCCTTCGATCGAATCAGTGTTCATTCATTGCCTCCTCAAACTGGTCTTCGAGATCCTTGTGCGCGTAGAACCTGTCCCAGCAGTCCGGACAGATAAACGGTCTTTCTGAAAAGTCTTCATGATCTGACCGCCACTCTGCGATTTCTTCCCCGGTGAACCTGTCACCGCACTTCGTGCATGTCTTCATCTTTTCTTTTCCTCCCGATTTTGATATCGATATAAAAGTTGTCGCCAATCCACCACACAAGGCACCCCGCGGCGAGGAGGATTATGGCGACGACGAATCCCTTCCAGTCCACCGGACGGTATTCATGCAGCTCCATTGTGTAACAATCATCCTTACCTACCAGCATGATCGCGCGTAACGCACCTCCTCCTACCAGTAGTGACCCGATTAGGTTTATCAGTCTGTGCCTCTTCATTGTCTTTTAAGTCCCTCCTTATCGCGTTTATCGCCGCAATCGCCAGATCCGTCAGATCCGGATACCTTATTCCCTGTACCTTGATTATTTGTGATATACTTTCCACGTAATAATCCTTTCTGCCGCCTATGGGGTCGTGTCCCTGGGCGGCTTTTGTTGTGCTGTGCAGTGTCTTTTACGACACTTTTCCGGGAAAAAAAACTTGCATGACCGACTCTCGCGGCACGTATCCGCAGTCGATACTGCTTTGAATCTCACCCTGAGTAAATTCGGATTCTCCGTGAGTCTTGCGAAAGTAAGCAGATCTGCTTATTCCGACATCCTTACAGTAAGCCTCAACATTTCGGCCGCTTTTCTTGATGTAGTACTCCAGCAGTAGCCTGTCTAGCCTGTCCATCCTATCTCCTTTCTGCATCCGGAGGCTCATCCCTCCGAATGCGTTTTTTCGTACTGTTCATCGAAAGCCTTGAGCTGTTTGTCCAGCTTGTTGTAGATTGACCGCCACCTCCTCGCCGAATTTCCGGCTCTTTCCTGCTCTTGGATGATTCCAAGTGCCGCGAGTTTGCAGTCGATAACCTCCTCCCTGTCGAGCGTTATGGTCATCTTTTCGTGATTTATCATTGTGCCCTCCTTCCCGAAAATTTATGTGTCCTCAAGGACACTTTGAATCTTATCTCTTACCCTGCTTGGTGTCAATAGGTTTTGTGTCATAAATGAAACTTTTTACTCTAACTCACCATTCAATGTTGCATAAATGACACAATCATGTATAATTAAAATGTCTGATAACTTAATGAAGCGAGGCCTTACAATGACAGTTGGAGAAAGAATTAAAGACTTAAGGGAACAACAGGGACTGACACTTGAAGAGTTAGGCAATAAAGTTGGCGTCGGTAAATCTACTGTCCGCAAGTGGGAGAACGGCATGATCGAAAATATGAGGAGAGATAAGATTGCCAAACTTGCCTACGCGCTCGGAGTAACGCCTCTTTATCTGATGGGTTGGGAAGACAAAAACAAGGAACATCCTCTCCCCCGTAATATATCTGTCCCTGCGGCCTACCCTGTGCCGATCCTTGGCACAATCGGTTGTGGCGAGGGTCCGATCGGGGAGCAGAATTTCGATGGGTTCTTTTACATCGACCGCGCGATCCGTGCTGATTATGCGTTACACACAAAAGGTGACTCAATGATCGATGCGGGCATTCAAGATGGAGACATTGCATTTCTTGTTGCTGATTTTGATGTCATTGACGGGCAGATCTATGCCGTTGTTTTCGGGGCGGACGATGAGGCAGTGTTAAAAAAGGTATATCGATCCGGTAATAAGGTGATCCTGCAGTCCTGTAATTCAGAATATGCCCCGATCATATTGGACCAGGTTGACGTCCGTTTAATTGGCAAATTGACGTGGGTCTGCCATAAGGCGCAGTGATAGAAATGAGGTTCACCTATGACAGGAGTGATTTACGCGCGCTATAGTGAAGGCCCGAGACAGACTGATCAGTCTATAGAAGGGCAGGTTGACGACTGCCGCGCCTATGCGCGGAATAAGGGAATTGATATTGTTGAGATCTACGCTGACCGGCATGTCAGCGGAAAGTCTGTTGACGGGCGTAATGAATTTAAAAGAATGATGCATGACGCGGATCAGCATAAATTCGATTGCATTATCGTCTGGAAGGTCGATCGGTTTGGACGGTCACGGGAGGATATTGCTGTAAACAAGATCCGCCTGAAAAAAGCAGGCGTTCTGATTATGTATGCCAAGGAAGCGGTCCCCGACGGTCCGGAGGGTATTCTTCTTGAGTCCCTTTTGGAGGGTTTGGCCGAATATTATAGCGCAGACCTCCGGCAAAAGGTCATTCGCGGACATAGCGAGAGCGCGAAAAAGGGAAAATGGACAGCTGGGCGCCTACCGATAGGCTACAAGAAGGATAATGATCAGAGGATCATACTGGACCCGAAAGCTGCCGATTGTGTGCGCGGGATTTTCCGGATGTGTATCTCGGGGCATTCGTTAAAGGATATGCAGCAGTATCTGCTAGAATGCGGCATCGCCAGCCGCGGGGGAACAGTGCCGTCAAAGTCCGTTGTAGAACGGATACTGCGCAACGAAAAGTATACGGGTAAATTTAGCTTCCGGGATATCGAAATACCGGCGCCGATCATTATCGACCGGGCTACATTTGATGAAGCGCAGCGGCATTTTCATACAGGCCGAAATAATGCCGCGGGGAGGGCTGTTGTGAGCTATTTACTTTCAGGGAAATGCTATTGTGCGTATTGTGGAAGTCTTCTGGTCGGGGAATGCGGGACCGGTAAAAGCGGACGAATGTATCACTATTATAAATGTGCGAACGCGAAACGTGGCAAAAAATGCGCACTGAAGGCAATTCCCCAAAAGAAGTTGGAGAACCTTGTAGTTGAGCATACCATCGCTGATGTCCTGACAGATGACTTAATTGATATGCTCGTTGATAAAATCATGGAAATCCAGAAAAAGAGGCAGGATGAAGATCCGACGATCATTCTGAAAAAGCGGCTCGAGGATAACCGTAAGCGGCAGGAGGCTCTTGCGACCGCGATCGAAAATGGCGGGGCGCGCGTACTCGTTCAGCGTTTAGCCACGCTGGAAGCTGAGGAAAACGAGCTTCTGGTACAGATCAGCCGTAATGAGATCAAGCACCCGGTCATACCTGCAGAACTGGTCAGGGGATGGCTCCTGTCCTTCAAAGCCGGAGATAAGGATGATCCGGAATTCCGGAAGAAGCTGCTGCATACATTTGTGTCAAATGTCATTGTGAAGAATGATTCTGTCACAATATTTTACAACATAGAAAAAGAGCCGAATTCGAGGTGTTCGAATACGGCCCTGTTAGTGGACTACGCGGAACGGTATTCGAACATACAGGGGCCTTGTGTTGCCACAAATTTTATCATTCTGCGTGTCGCTGTGTAAATAATGACTTTCTGATGGCGATATAATCGGTGCAGCTTTCACGGACGCCATACGCGTCTGGTCCGGGGTCTTTGATCTAGTCAGTCCTGCATATATTCTGCTGCTATAGCTATTGCTATAACAGCGCTGGCAACTATGGTAAGAATGATTACGGTGAAGATAATAGTCAAGGCCATTGATAACCTCCTATTAATTAATGAATGTAGTCGTTAAATGCGAATTTAGCGAAGTTATACCCAGTTGGTTCCATCTACTTGTCGGTCAATGATACTGATCCGGGTACATTTATTGGTGGAACGTGGGAGCAGATCAAAGACCGGTTCCTTCTGGCCGCTGGAAATACGTATGCTGCTGGTTCAACAGGCGGCGAGGCCCAGCATACACTGACTGTGGATGAGATGCCGGCGCACTCTCACCTAACTGGCATTAGCTATTCTGATACAGGTAGCTATGTGAGCGGCGTGCAGAGCGCAGTGGTACATTTTGAATATGATGGAAGGCCAACATCAAATACCGGCGGAAATCAACCGCACAACAATATGCCTCCATATATTGTCGTCTATATGTGGCAACGTACTGCCTAGGCCAGCACATACGCGATAAATCCCCAACACCAGCCTTGGGGGTTAAAGCTAACAGCGTGGGTATTTATCTTTATCGCGTTGTCAATGACGCTGAGCATCCCCGTTAATCCGGATGTCTGTTCCTGGATAATTCCGACCGGATAACTTGGTTTTGTTTTTGCTGGATAGTATCCGGATTTTAATTTCGCGAATGCAAAATCATTCCACTGCGGGATGCTAATACTATTCATTCCGAATGATAGCCAGCATAGGACGATTTTTCCCTGTATAGCTACATTGCAATTGGTGATACTAAATCCGTTTTGTGCGTCCGCAATGTCGGATAACGGCAAAACGTGTAGCGCAGAATGATTCGCTAAATTCGCATTTAACGAACCTATCTGATTACGCAAATCTTCGATCTGTGCCTCCAACTCGCCCTTTTTATCCTCAACAATGCCTGTGATTTCTTCGCCGTTCGCCGCATGCGCAGTCGCTCCGGAAAGCAGGTTCTCCGGAGTAACCGTGTCCCCTGTAAGATCAATCAGCGTATTTCCGGCATACGTTACCTTAGATATGGCCATATATCACCTCACGCGATGGCTGCTGTTGTTCCTCCGGCAGAATTAGCAGATTCCACGTACGGTATTGCCTTTACTGTGACCTGCGAAATGTAATCTGCCGAGGTGGGTACAATAATCTGCTCTTTGCTTGACGGGGTCACTGTCTTAGCCTCCGCTGTGACTTTCTCACCGCCGTAAGCTCCAATTATTCCAAGGATCGTAATCCCGCTTTTTATATTCTCGGGGATAAGCTTCAGCTGTTCGGCATCTGCAATCTGCACTTTTCCAGAGCCATCGTGATAGCCCTGCGGGATTGTATATGCATCCGCTTTTTTTGCTATCGTACCGGAAACTGCGCCATTGTTGGCCATAGTTCCGGTAAGTTTGGATCCACGTGCATGCGCCGTTTTTCCAGACAGTATTTCACTCAATTTTGCAGTGTCGTCACTTGTATCGGAATCGTATGTGTTCGTTCCTGTTACAATAGTGCCGTCCGCTTTGTGGAATGTAATACCACTCTTGACGTCACCTTCGGCGGCCGTGTCTCCCGTAAGATCAATCAGTGTCTTGCCTGCATAGATAACTTTGTTTATCGCCATACTGCCTCCTCATTTATTCATTCGCTATATAAACTGTTGTACCGGTGTCATTACTCGTTTCGCTGTAGGTGATCTTGTGGACATTAACATTCCGCGTCAGATACTTATCAGCAGTTGGAAGGTACTGTTCGTAAACAGACGGGGTCACCTCATAGGACCCGTTGTATTCCTCAGCCAGTACTCTCACAATGTCGCTGCAGTCGATATCTGTCTGTTCCGGATCTGTTACATTGATTCCGACCCGGTCCTCGTCCTGCAGCGCTAATGTCAGTCGTATATTAGTCTCCATACGTGATCACCCCGTCCATCAGAATCGGCGCGATATTAACTGTCTTAATCGGTGATGCTGCAGCATGGCCATTCGAAGTGATCCACCGTATCTGAATCCGGGCCTCTCCCTTGTCCAGCGACAGGGTTTCTTCCTGTGTCAGGCTTACAGTGACGACGCTGCTATTGTGGTCTATGTCGGGTGTTATGCCTACCTGCGCGCCTGTTTTGGTGATTAGCAGCTTACCCTGCGCGATCGTAACGAATACTCTGCTGCCGACAAATGTTTCGCCCGTAACATTTATGCTTATTGTAGGTGTTGTTCCGCGTCTCACTTTTGCCTCCTATCGCCTTACGTACTGTGCGCTGATCCAGTACGATGTGCCCTGCAGGCGAAGCCATCCGGCACGTTCTCCGCTGACCGCTACAACAATGCCGCAGGGAAGACTACACGGCTCTCCTGCGCGGTTTCGCGCGTAATCGTAATCTGTTCCGGGGCCTTCCCGCACATACAGCCACGATGCCGCAATTTGCACGGCATAAGATACAGAACGCTCTGGCGCATCAGACTGTAGATCCCAATCGCCCAGATGATACTGCTCTATGACGCGGATCAATGAATCTGTATACGTGGGACTTGTGGCGTATCCATCAAGACGTACATTCGCGCATGCTTTCCTGTAGTCCCGTTCACCGCGAAGATTTGCATACCGACCCAATGTATTAAAAAGAGCGGAGTGATCCGCGATCGACTCCGCCCAGCTGGGATATTTGCGAAATACAGCAGTAACAGTAATGTATTTTCCGCCAATGTATTCCTTTGTTTTCATGGACACCGATTGCCCATTATATGTGCCCTTCATCCCGAACAGATTGTTGTTTGGCGGAGCGGACAACTGCGAATTACCGCGTCCTGATTCAATCAGCGCCTGCGCTGCAGTCAGAGATGCTAAAATTCCTGACCGCTGCATATCTGCAATTACTAATGGTTTGATATTTTCTAAAAACTGAACGGCAGAGTATATAATGGATCGCCCCCTCTCAGTTACTTGTTGTACTGTGTGCGCAATACCTGTACCAGCGCGTTTAGCAATACAGTTAATGCCGCGGTGGTCTTAATCAGCTCCTCGGCGTGGGGCGCGCCCCAGATAGGGAGAATCGCTGCAATAAAGGTTGCTATAGGTGCCCAGATAGTTGCGACCAGTCTCAGTGTGTCAAATGTCTTATTGCTCATTTTCTATACCTCCTTGTGCTCTTCAATTTTATCCAGTCGTTTCGACATATCCTCAATCCGCTGCTCCAATCGTGGGATACGGCTTGCAAAATCATTATGCCTATTGACGGCTTCGGTGAGCGCTCTGATCCGCTCGTCCTGTATTGCATTATGCTTGTCCAGTTCTGCCTCGATGTGCTTGTTTCCGGCGTTTACCGACAGGATAGTGCCGGCTAGTGCAAGCGCTCCGCTGATAAGCGCGACGATGATAGATTCCATAAACCTTATTTTCCCGTAATCGACCCGATAATGACATAACTCCCGCCAATCCTGTCAAGCAGTACGCGATCCCCGACCTTGGGGGAATAAGAATTGATCGATTTATACATCTTCTTGGTGGCTGTATCCTCGCTGTCAATAATGACAGACGCAGCTCCGTCCTCTACAGATGCAATAGTCCCGATTATCATGTGAATACCTTTCTTTCCAAAGTGTGCGTTAGTGTCCCACCAAAGGATAAAGTCCATGCGACTTCCTCGAACAGGGATTCAGCTCCGTCAGAAGAGCAGCTGACATAGGTGTTATACTCATGCGGGCCATCCGGCATTGTTTCAAGTTCTATTTTTTCTGTTGCTTGCGTAGATTCAAAATACTTCTGATCAATAATGGCCTTAAGGGTTTCGATATTAGGACAGTCACTCAGTTCGTACGCGCTGACGACATTGTATCCGCGGGACCAGGTGGACGTCTTCGAGTTCGGATCCGAATTCGTTCGCGTGTATTTTAACGGTTTTTCAATGTCAGGATTTGAAACGTATCCTATCAGTACGTTTGGTATATTGTACAGATCAGTGCTTTTAGTAATCTTATCTATTATCGTTGAATTTCGTTCGGTGTAAGTATAGTCGGCAGAATAATTTACAGTTTTCCGCTGCAGGTGAATGGCACCGTCCCCGCCGGCATGTACCGGCGCAAATGCTATTTCTTCCAACAGCGCGTTTATTATTTGAAGGTATGCCGTACCAGTTTCGAATTCGCGGTCAATAGTAGTACGTAAATCACATTCATCGTGCACGATGTTTGATAGCCCGCATTCCACTAGTAACTCAGTTATGGCCTCTATGTACAGGGTATTAGCGGGGATGTATTTTCGCTCCAAGCATTTAGCCTGCTTAAGGATCATGGTTTCGTCATAGGCCTCAACATTGTAGTACTCTCTGCCGTTAATAATAGTAGTCGGTGATGCAATGACTACAAAGTCACCAAGCGTAATTTCGCCTCCACCAGTCTCGATTACTGGTCTTAGCCGATCCTTAAACAGGTCAAATCTCTGCGGCACCCTCGTCCGTCTGTTATCTGTAATTTCGATAATGTCCGGAATGCTGAAGCCGTCACAGGGCACCTGACATTGCAGAGAACGCATAACATCCGCGGTGGAGTCATAACGTACCGTGCCTGCCTCCGCTCTGGCTTCTCCTATTTTTAAATGCTTTCGGACGATATCAACTCTGTATCTATAGCTCGTAGTTGATGGATTCGTCATAGTTCGTTCTCTCCAGCGTCAGGGAAATCTCATTGCTGTAATCCCCCGAGTCGAATTTGTCAAAATTATCTGTTTTAGAATATCCGGTAACAGCACACCAGCCGCCATTTCCAAAATTATCCGCGTAGAATACCGGCTCGGCTAAAAGGTCTTCTATGTTCTCTGAACTTGTGAACACAATACTGAATGTCGTTGATCGTGACCCGGAAGTATAATAGGATGGGTATGTGTCACCCAGGAACTGCACCTTTTCCATATTCGGACTACTGCCGGTTGATATATCAACGGCATTGCCTGCCCTGCGATTAACGTCAAATATCTGGTTATGCGCAATAATGATCGCGTGCGGGTACAAGGCGTTTATGGTTGTCCTATAGATGGATGAGTTATCACTTTTTGTAACGCCTATGACCTCATAGCTCGTTCGGCCAATTGCGTATTTATCCCGGAAAGATTGCCCATCCAGTTTAGCAATCAGAACGCCGTTACGCCTCACATAGTATTTTGTAAACACGTCAGACGACGGAACGGTGATATTGATTCCCCCGTTTTCATTCTGCAGAACTGTTGCGTTCAGCGGATCAACCGTTGATTGCTGATACATGGCCTCCGACCAGTCAGAGGAATCACCCAGCAGATCAAATACCCGTACCCTCACCGAGTACACGCTGCTATCAAAATATTGATCCACGAAATGCTCCGACTCCCCGCTGTACACTACTCCGGAATCGTAAACAATGCTACCATTTAACAGCATCTGCATCTGATAGGCACGCTGTGCAGATGATTCCCATGTTACAATAGGACGCCCCGCTGCTGACGCTAATATGGATGACGGCGGAGTAAGAGCAATTTTGTTTACAAATGATGCGGTGGCCCAGCTGGACGGAGCATCCGACTGATTGTACGTCCTAACGCGCCATTGGTATACACCGGAAACCGATATATCCGCAGTTATCGTAGAGCTATCGGATACCACGTGGTCCGCAACAACAGTCCAGTCCTTAGAAGAAGATTCCTTATACTGCAGATCAAATGCGTATTGCTTTGTGGCATTATCAGTGCTATGAAGCCAGCGAAAAGTTATATGCCCGTTTTCCACGCTCCCCGATGGCGCTATGCACGTGGCACTTGCTGCAGCGTCCACCGTAGAAAACGTCATTTCGCTAAAGTTCGTGCCCGAGGCGCTAAATATCATGCGCTTGGCTGTTCCGTCGTCTGCCGTCGCGGTAAAATACACATTATATTCAGCGGAACGTTCCAGGCTTGCGCTTGCAGAAATTTTTAGGCCGAACCAGTCGCTACGGACTATTGTGCACGGCACGCTTTGATAGGACGAATCCGCCGGTTTCTTAAAGTACATCGTCGCAGAGGACAGCGAATACTGCTCGAACGTCTCTGTTTTATCTATATATCCGACGAATTCCTGTGTGTTTGGATTAATATAAGTCGAATTTGCGTAAAGGTATGGAGAAAAATTCGCCTTCCTACTGTAGTACGTAACCTCTGCGATACAGTTATCCGACGTATATGTAACCTTATCGCGCTTGTTGTTCTTAAAATAAACCCTGCGCGGCGCTGGATAAGTACCATCAATACTGTGCGCCTTCCAGTACTCCCAACTGCCATTAACCTTGAGGAATACATCGTTAACGATTTCTACTTCCCTTTGCAGGTAGTTAAACATGTAATATGCTATGCCGTCCTTAGAGCGGCACGAAGCATTGTACTGGTAATATGGGACATCCAGACGTATGTAATAGGTATAGTGCCTTTTTTCGTGGGAATAAGTAAGATCCTTAACAACATCTATGTCAGTAAACCCGTCAATGTTCTGGGCCATTTAGCTATTCACCCCCATTCGGGATCTGATCCTGCGCTGCTGATTTAGCTTAGACGCTACGGTGCCTGCAATGGCCTCCGAACTTTGGCCTGATCCGTAAACGTTAAATGTATTTCCACCATAGCTGTTGCTGTACAGTGTATTTCCGCCACCGGTTCTTGCGTAGGATGCTATGGATCCGATCCCGCCCAATGCACTTATAACTGTTAACGCGCCCGCGATAGCCGTCATGGATATAGCAAGGCCCGCCGCGGGCAACGCTGCCCGGGACATCGCGGAACCGATAGCTGCGATCCCTGTTGCCGCAACTGCGCCATCTTTGGCAAGCGTCTTCACGCCCTCTGACGCCGGTGTAAGGCTTTCCATCATTTTCCCAATTCCGGCCGTCATAGCGCCAATTCCTGCAGTAGCGATGCCGATCCCTGCTCCGATTCCCGCAGCAGCTGCGCCAACGGCTAAAATCCCCGGTGCGGCACTTGTCAGGGCCGCGCCAAAACCGGCCACAGGCGTAGCCGCCGCTGTGGTAGCAGCGCCAGTTGCGGCGATGCCGGATGCAAGCGCAGGAATAGCCGCTGCAATGGTTTTTATGGTAGAGAAGGCCTCAAATGCCTTAATAAGCGCTGTGGCGCCAGCCGCTGCGGTTACTGTTACTACGGCAACATCGCGAACAGGCTGCGGTATCTTTGCGACCGCGCGCGAAAAATCCATTGCCATTTCTGCAGCTGTTTTCAGAACCGGAGCAAAGTCGGATAAGACCTGCGCATTCAACGACATTTTTGCAGCATCCCATGCGGCCTTTGCTTCATCTGTCGCGTCCTTCGCGCTGTTTACACTTCCGATCAGATCATCAGACAGGATCAGCCCCATCTTCTGCGCACGATCCCCATATTCCCGGAGGCTCTTGCCGCCGTCATCAACAATACCGGCGAGCTCGTTTGCAGATCTTCCAAAGATCTCCATTGCCTTCTGGTCGCGTTCCGTTTCATTCGGGATCTTGCTTAGCGCTGCCAGTGTATCATTAAACACAGACTCGACGTCGCGCATGTTACCGCTAGCATCGGTAACAGAAACACCAAGATCTGAAAACTTATCGGCGGAGGAGCTCATCTGGCGTTCCATCTTTGTCGCCGCAGCTATAATGGACCCGGAGTCAACATCAACCATTTCTGCGGCGTAGTTCCACTTTTGGATCGTAGAGGCAGCAAACCCGGATTGCGCCGACTCAGTAGCGAGATCATCTAAATCGGACATGGTCCCCTTGAGCCCCTCATACCCGGCTTTTAGGGCCTTTGTAGCTGCTGCGGCAAGACCCAGCGACTCAACCAGATCTTTAGTTGACCCGCTGAATGCCGTTGTCGCAGTTGTGGCCTCACTGGTCTCGCCGCTCAATACGTTCAATTTTTTCTGCGCTTCGGCATACTTTTGTTTCAGCTGCTCTGTCTGCGTAGAATTCTCTCCCGTCGCGGCGGTCGATTTATCAACCATCTCTTTATAGCGTTTAACAGCCTCTTCCTGAAGCTTTATTTGCTTTTCGAGCACTCTCGCCGCATCGGCATTTTTGGTCTCAGCTGACGTATTTTTATCATATCCGGAACGCGTAGCATCCAGTTCAGCCTGCAAAGTTTTCTGCTGCTGATTGATATTGGCAATTGCCTGGCGAAATTCCCGCTCTCCGTCCAGACGGATTTTAGCGCCTATTGTTACCGCCATGTCCCTCTCCTATTCAATCTGGATAGCGTCATCAAAGTCATTAATGCTGTGATCTGGTTCAACATTCCCGTTATAAATTGATAGACAGGTAATCATGTCGAGCATTTCAGAAAAACGCGTAGCAATAATTTCCTGTCGGGGCATATTCAAGATCCTTCCGTAAAATAAAAACCACGATAGATTCAGCACTATTGGCTGTCCGTTTTTTTTCCTGTCGTATTTCCTTTTACGGTTGTTCCGTCCTTCACCCACTCTGTCTGCGCCTCCGCAAACAGTTTGTTGAATGTGTCGTTATCGATGGTAAGGGCTTCTTCTTTCACAAGTGGGCGGATTTGATAGTCCTCACCGCGCGCACGGGCTTCCCAAAAAGCATTTTGTTCGAATCCCATCGAAAGGTATTCCATGAACTCAGCTGCGCGGCACTGTATATCTGCGTAGGATCCATTAAAAAAACAGTCAGCGCCGCCCGTGCGATCAAATAACCGCTGAATATCACATGCAGCACCAACTGTTTTGAGGAAGCATACATTTCTTCCGTGAATAATCATTGTGCGCCTCCGAGAAGTGATTTTATAACCGCTTCTGCAAGATCTTCCGTTGTTTGGGCATCCGCCACCCTGCGCCATTTATGCGTGGCCGAGTCGTCGCGCATCAATGTCGCGGTCAGCTCCTGTGTCTGGAAGCTGATGTTCTCACCCTGCGACTGGGCCTTTAGACCGTCAACACTAAACGACGCCTTGGGAAATACGACGGGAACATAGGTTGTTACCCCGTCCTCCATGTACCGCACAATGAATCCGATGCCTACATATGGTACTTTCTGTGTGTCGTCATAGTCGTACACATTAACCTTTGCGGATCCTACCGTGACCTCCGACTTCGTTTTGAGGCCCTGAATGAGCTCGCGAGCGTCGTCCTTAAGCCCGTCAACTGTAAGCGTAACCGTTCCGTTAGTAAACTTTCCACCGACATTTTCACCACTGACATTGTCCGTGTACAGCTGTGTGTTTCCAGATGTAGCTATAGCCAGCGAAACCTGAACACCGCGGGCAAGAGGTATTACGCCGGTGTACCTAGGATTCCCGTCATTCGCGTCATACAGCGCAACATAGGGCTTGGAAAATCCTGTTACCACTCTACCGTTTGCCATTTGAACTAATCTCCTTTTCTGTCCTTTCCTTCATCGCCTTTTCGACGTCTGACCTACAATTCCGTACAGCCTTATCGATCATATGCGTCGCCTGCATGGTCGACGTACCTTTATTAAGGGAGTGAGCGACTAATGCACGTGGAACTTGTCGACCCGTGTGATCTGTAAAGTACCCGGCCA
>OCVV011299576.1_pt1 | contig 31409 bp, 17 predicted proteins | sample 1539721 | NCBI WGS metagenome assembly OCVV01 (sample SAMN02144230, study PRJEB22623) | gut metagenome | biome: sheep rumen | host: Ovis aries | place: New Zealand | reverse complement strand
AAGGAGGCACCGCCTGCGTTAATAATATAGTTACCTGCGGGGAACGCGGTCATGGGCAGCACGGTCGTTTGTCCGCCGACAGCCTGACGGCTGATGAGCAGCTTGCCGTCCGCCGCATAGATCGCTACGTTCGCCTTGTCAGGCAGGCCATCTATAGCGACCATGTCTTTTCCTTGGCGTACCATGATTGTACCCGGTGCCACGATCGGGGCATCAATGCCTTCCGGAAGACCCTCGTACGTGTACTTACGCACGTTCTCAATGAGATAGATGATCGGCGCATCGCCTGAAGTCTGAATGATCAGCTTGCCCGGCTCGAACTTCGTCACCGGCTCCTGATCCAAAAGGAAGGTTACCACTTGTCCGTCCATCATGTGGACATTCAGTTTCTGCACAGGTGCTTGTTCTTCCTGTGCCCATGCTGCGCCTACCATCAGCAAGGCAACGAAAAGGGAAAAGATCTTTGTCATATGTTTGAAGTTGTTTGACATTGTTTTTGATCCGCCCAATGTGGCGGATGGGGTATTTGCGATTCAAATGAACGCACAAAGGTACAACTTTTTTTTGAAACTTCATTCGCAAATCGTACAATTCGACTCTCAAATCGTACAAAAGTGACGGATTACATCACTGCATGTAGAAAAATTGACGGAAAAACGCTATTGGAGATTGTTATGGCGGTATTGGAGAGGTGTCTCGCCGGTAATTCCCGTGCGGCGATTGATACATTGGCTGACATAAGTGCGGTGTCTCTATTTTCCCCTTTCTGCCATAAAATTTGATTTTTGAAACTGAATTTTCATCAAATCCTTGCATATGTGCATTTTTTTTTGTAACTTTGCACGCTAATTTAATTGCGCATTGGATTATTATAATTACATTAGATACTATATATGAAAAACAACATTTATCTATTTCTTCTCGCCGCAATGGCGATGATGGTATTACCGCAGCGTGTTTCTGCGGACACGTATGTGGACAAGACGTACAACTACTCCGTCACGCTGAGCGGTTCGAACAAGTTTGCCATCCAATGTCCGGTTTATGATCTGGACGGTGCCGATTGCTGGGTGACAGACGGTAACCTCAAGATCACGCTTCAAGACTCCACCATTTCTGTCGAAGAGATCACCCGGACGGTTCTCCATTGGGGGCGCTCCGGGTCTGTCAGTGGCGATCCCGATGACATGTACATCAAGTTCAAAACCGAAGTGGACGGTAATATTGAAGTGACGCAAGGCAACTCCACAAAGTACTTCACCTTGACCAAGGGCGATGGCGAGGTGGAGAAGTCCGTGTATGTAAACAATGATAAGAAGACATTCAGTATCTCCGCCGTTTGGACCGTACCCTATACATGGCTCGGAAAGAAAGTAAAGTTCTCATGGGACGTGGAGCGTAACGGCACTGCCCGCTCCAGAGAAAAGGTGTCGGGGCTGAACGACGTTACCTACACCATCCCTAAAGCAGAGGATATTGTCTCTCCCCAAGTGACACCGGGTACTATCTCCTATAGCCAACCGGGTAAACTGGAGTTGCCGTGGTTTATGTCGTCCACCAAGATTACCAACGCGAAATATGAATATACTGATGGCAACGGGCAAAAGCAAACCGTTACGATGAGCCCCAATACCAATAGCGGTATTATTTATCTTGATGCCTGTGTGCCGCATAACCAGTTTGCTATCGTCATGGACTATTTGACGAGCGACAAGGCATATCAGATAACAGGTGTAGCCTCCACGCGTACTGACCTCAACATGATTCACGGACCGGTAGGTTTCTCGGCGTCTCCACGAGGGGATGACAAGGCACGAGTGGATTTGAAGTGGAAAACCAACCATCGCAATGCTCCTGATTTCATGCCCACCGATTTCTTTGAGATCCAACGGTCGCTAACCGGCAAAGAGGAGGATTTCGTGACTATCGGAACAATCATCTATAACTCCCAAGACTCGGTGTACACCTTCACCGACACGCTCCTGCTGAGTGCTATCAGCAAAGGGCAACTCACAGCCGATGGCCGATTGGAGAACCTGACCTACCGTGTGCGCCGCACCATGACTTCTCCATGGGGGTGGGGGACAGACAACACAGCCGCAGCAGCCACTTCATGCAGCCTGGATTTCCTGCACCTGCTGCGCATCGCCGACTATACGGCACAATGGGAGGACTCTACCGCTTACAGAGCACGCGTGAGCTGGACCTATGCCGATGAGTATCATGCCGTATGGGATGACCGTTCGCAGATGCTGATGCGTGTCACCCAAACCAACCGCGCCGGAGAAGTGACGGCAACGGATGAGTACATCCTCACCCAGGCGGAACGCAACCAGCGCTATAAGATTGTCAGTCTGCAGAACCCCTGCGTTAACTATAAGGTGGAACTGCTTGTCAACAAGGGAACCTCTCCTCTGCTGCTTGCGGAGGAGATTGATTCCTTGATCTTCCCCATCCGTACAGAGGCAGACTGGAAGGCGTTTTGCGACTCCGTAGAAGCGGCTGGCGGAAACAAACCCGTTCATGCACGGCTCTACAACGACGTTGCTGTATCAAGAATGGCAGGTCTTAGTTCCGATAAACCGTATAGCGGTATTTTCGACGGCAACGGGCACACCATCACCGTCTCTATCAACAACGCTGCGCAATATACGAGCCTCTTTTCTCACGTAAAAGACGCAACGTTCCGCAATCTGCATGTGGCGGGAAACGTAGAAAGCAGTGCAATGTACGCATCCGGCTTAATAGGAATAGTGGATAACGGTAAGGTGTTGATTGAGAACTGCCGTGTGTCCGCCACCATCACCAACACGATTAACGGCGATGCCAGCACCGGCAGTTTTATCGGAGGAGTTGGTGTATCCACTGCCCAAATTACGTTCCGTAACTGCGTTTTCAACGGCAGGTTCGAGGGGGAGAACTGTCACTCCAATGGCGGCTTCGTAGGGTGGAGCAACAGCATCCTGCATATTGAGAACTGTCTGTTTGATCCGGTTCATATAGGTACGAAGTTCGATCACTGCGAGACTTGGACACGCGGGGTAACACCTACCGTCATCTACAGTTATGCCACAGTCGAATACGATGGCAGCACTATTCTCATCAGTTCGGCTGAAGACTGGCTCAAATTTGCACGGATAGTGGAAGAAGAAGCAGGCAATAAGGACGTGAATGCCATGCTGACCGCCGACATCTCCACAACGGCTACAGTTGGTTGGAATGAATCTGCACCCTATCGCGGAACATTCGATGGCCGTGGGCATACACTTAATATTACGTATAACATGATCAGTAACCCATCATATAAAGATGCTCAATATCTTGCACCGTTTCGCTATACATCGGATTGTACAATCAAAAACCTGCGAGTGACTGGAAGTGTGTATTCAGAAGAATCAACTGCCGGGCTTATCGGAAGCGTGGTGGGTTCGCCTACTATTAACATTGATAATGTGTGGGTTTCAGTCTTTTTTAATATGATTAGAAAGCGGTCCGCAGGTTTTATAGGAGATGCCAAAGGAGCCAAAATGAATATAGAGGACTGCCTTTCTGACGCACAAATACGCAAGTTGGAGGCTTTAGTTAAATTTGCAGCCATTATCGGATGGGGTGGCGAAGGGCGTTGGACTTTCCATCGCGTATATGAGAATTGGTTTGGTAGTGGGCAGAATACTAATGGATATGGATTTTGCTATGATAGTTACGATGGGAAATGGTGGGGTTATAACAGCTATAGCACGAACTGCCGCTCTGCCCATAACTTTCCCGAGATGTATAATGATTGGTTCCGCAACCAAACCAATCAGGATAGCATTGTATTATGGAATAACAGGGAACAAGCCGACTCTTGGACATTAGAAAACGGCAAAGCCGTGCCGGTAATGGAAACAACCCACACGGAAAACTTAACTCAGGCACAACTGCTCGAGAAACTCGGTAACAGATGGAAGATGGAAAACGGGAAATTAGTACCCACGGCTTACACTTCCTATGACCCGGCAACCGCCGTTCAACCCTCTCTACCTACTTTCTATCACGAGAGTAGCGGCAAACTGGATCCGGAACTGCTCCCGGAGACGCGTCAAAGCAGCGTGGTGCTCAGTTGGAACACCGACGGTAAACCGATTGACTACTTCACCGTCTATCGTCGTATAAAGGACGGCCCCGACACCACGTGGACAGAGATCGCTACCAATATCGAGGTGCTGAGTTATGAGGACAAAGAGGTCTCACCCATCCGGACATATGAATACAAGGTCAGCGGCACAATTGACTGCGAGGGCAAACGATTCCAATGGACCAAGGTTGAACCAGGCGAATGCAAGCACACCGGTCTCGTAGAGGGATATGTACGTTTCAACGACGGCACCGGTATACCGGGAATAGAGGTCAAAATCGTGCCCCGGGACCCGCAATACGGTTCCGGCGTATCTGTCTTCACCGACGCACAGGGACACTACAAAGCGGAAGACTTGTCCTACTTCGGGCAGAGCGAGATTACCTATAATGTCACGCCCGTAGGCGAAGGCGTAGTGGAGTTCCGTCCTACGGACTTCGCCGCTACCTTCGACAGCATATCCAACCACCGCACTCCTAACGACTTCATCAACGTCAAAGGTCTGAGATTCAGTGCCAGCGTCATGTACGAGGGCACGTCTATACCTGTCAAAGGCGCACACTTCCGCGTGAACGGGCATGATGTGTATAACGCCCAGAACAAACTGATTACGACCGACTTTACGGGCTACGCTGAGTTCAACGTACTCTCCAACTACAAGAATAAGATCCAAGTGGTGATGGACGGCCATAACTTCGTCAACAACGGTTACTACAAGAGTGCCGATGGTGTCTATATGTCCGATAATGCGACCGACATCTTTTTCTACGACTCTACCCTTGTGTGCCTGACAGGCCGCGTAGTGGGCGGCGATGACGAAGGCTCGCTGCCGCTGGGCAACAACCTTTCGCGCAACAACCTCGGCGAGAACCTGACAATGGTGCTCACTCTGGAGGGCGACAACACCTCATGGCTCGTCTATGACAACACCGATCCGCTCATCACACAGCGCAATGTAACCTTCCCCCATCCCGCAGGCAACGGGCATCAGACAACAGCAGAGGTATTCCGCAAACGCATGGTGGTCAAGCCGGACTCTGCAACGGGAGAGTACCGGCTGATGCTGCCGCCGGTACGATGGAAAGTGACGCAGGTCTATTGCAAGGGCTATCCTACCTTGTTCCAAGACGGCATGGCGAACGAAATAATTGACCTCACCTCCGCCCTCAAGCCGGACACCATCCGATACAGCGGCACCTATACCGACATTGACGGTTATCCTATTGACAACCCCGTTGCGGTCCACAACGCCGTCTATGATCGTATCTATCACGCCCCTATTGAGATTCTGTACAAGCAGATAGGTTACGACACCATCAGTTACTTCGGAGACAAGTCCTATTTAGCCCAGACCGTCGGCGGCAGAATGGACACCGTGCCCTTGGTATATTCCCAAGCCGGCAGCATCGCCTACACGTTCGGCTACCCCGTCTTCAGTCTCGAACGCCAATACCCGATAGAGTTATCCGTCGTAGAACGCTATCCATGGAATGGCGGTGCCGACAGCAAAAATGTAGAAATTGTGCATATAGGCGGAGGCGAGGTAACGATTCACAACGGTTTTAAGAACGGCATTAGCACCGATGTAGTAGAACTGGACAGCATGGGTATGGGCGTTTACTACCTGCAAGGCGAGCAGACCACGCGCCTACTCACCGGCAAGGACGCCCTGCGTACAGTCAGCCTTACGCTGAAACAGGACGGCACTACTTATGAGGCTACACCGTTGAAGGGATACCTGCTCAACATATTCGCCACCTCAAACACCAAGGATGTGCTCGCCGATAGCATACCGCTACTGATTGACATCCTACGTGACCCTCCCGGAACCAACAGTTCCGCCACGCTGTCCAAAGGATCCAAACTTAAATACTCCTACACACTCGACATGTCATTAAAAACAGGCTTGTCGTTTAGTTGGGCTAAGGGGACAAAAGTGGATGGTTATCAAGGTCAACATGCGGCGCCCGGCACTACACACGCAGGCTTAATAACGCATACCGACAATCACAATATAATGAACCTTGACATCGTGTTTGATATGGCAGGCAAAAAGGGCTACACCTACACCATGAATGTAAACGAGGACATCACCACCAGCAGTTCAGCGACCATGGTGGGTGCCGACGCCGATATTTATATCGGCATGGTGCAGAACATGTATGTCACCCCGCTATCTACCATCAGAGCCATCCCTGACAGCCTCTACCAAATCATGGCAGGACGCCTGGGCGGAGGCTCAATTGATCCTGCTGTCAACAAATACGGCTCTCTCGTACATATCGCCACTGGAACAGCGCCGCAAGCCAATGACACAACCAAGAAGACGTACCACTTGGTGCGCGATGAGTCGGTAGGATATGGCGCGACCGTTACATCCCAGTTCACCCACTCGCAGAAATATATTCTGGATCAGCTTATCCCCAACCAGATCAAACAACTGCGTGCGCTGATGTTCATCGGCAGTGCAGGCGAGGCACAGGCGCAAGCCGATGCTACCGGCAAACCTGTTTACCGCTCATTAGTCGGCATTGACCACAAGAACTTCGCTATAGCCAATACACGCAACGACTCTGCCTTCTACTACAAATACACTGAGAATGTGCAGGATGATCCCGACATGAACTATGTCATTCACTTGCCGAAGGCATGCAAGACTACCCCACCGGATGAAGTAGCACTACGCTGCCAGATTATTTTTGCGTGGCTCAAGATGATAGCCAATAACGAAGCTGAGAAACTGAACGCCACCGACAAGGTAGCCAACTATGATGTGGACGGCGGCTCCAAACTGACTTACAGCGAGACCTTTGAGAGCGAATACACTGTCTCCGAATACATGCATTTCCCATTTGCAAAGACCGGTGACTTTTATGACGACGGATCAACTTACGCTGCAGAGGCTCTTACCCTTGCCACTCCGACAATAAAGTCTTTATTAAAGCTCTACGGAGGAATAGGAGGAGAAAGTGGAGAAGTAACGGGAGGAGCATATGGAAACTATGACGACAATTATCGGCTTATGAGTGTGGAGTTAACTTTTGCAGGCACGCTAAACAAGTTCAACCTTACGCCTATATTCGACTATAGTTGCAAAGACTTTGCCGGCAGTACACAGACCTACAGCCGCAAGGAAAGTTTCAATATCTCGATGGACAACAAGAGCCACCTCAATTTTGACCTCTACCGCGCTGTATCCGGCGATACCACTTTGGCAGCAAACGGGCTCTCACATGTGTTCACCAACGCCAACTACGAGAATAGCTCGAAGTTTGTGTTAGAGCACATCGCCAAAGGACAGAATATCAATGGCATCCGATACCCGAAAGGTTTCGTTTATCGCACCCGTGGCGGTGCCACCTGCAACACATGGGAAGACCAGCGTACCACCCTTGTCTATCATCCCGGCACCATACTCGACGAACGCACGAAGAAGATATGCAACCCCAAGATTACGCTTGACAAACAGAGCGTAAGCGGTATTGCTATCACCGAACCGGCACGTTTCACCGCCTACCTCACCAACGACAGCGAATACCCGGAGGCGGCATCCGGTACGGTAGCACTCTTCTGCATCTATCTGGAGGAAACAAAGAACCCCTACGGCGCAAAAATTTATATGGACGGTTCACCGCTCAACAGCGCCGGTATCAACATCATGATCAAACCTGGACAAGTGATACAGAAAACGATAGAAGTCTATGCCGGTGCAGAGTTTGACTACGAAGATCTGAGGATAGGCGTTACTTCCCCCTCCGACTGGGTAAAAACAGCGTGCGAGGTTTCCTTCGATGTGCATTACCTGCACGAAGCCGGACCGGTACGTATTGCTTCGCCTGCCGACAAATGGGTGATGAACACCTCTGCTGGAAGGGATGACAAACGCGGATGGTTCATACCTATTACCATCGATGGCTTCAATAAGCACCAGCATAACTTCGACCATATCGAGTTCCAATACAAAGAGTCGAAACGCGGAGAGGACGCATGGACCAACCAATGCTCTTTCTACGCCGACAGCACGCTAATGGCGAAGGCATCATGCGAGAAGAAACTCATCCCCGAGAACGGCAATATCACCGATCAGTTCTACGGCGAAGGACCGGTTACAGAGAAAGGCTACGACCTGCGTGCCGTGCTCTTCTGCCGCAACGGCAACACGTTCCTTACTTCCACCTCGCCCGTGCTGAGCGGCGTGAAGGATACACGCCTGCCACAGCTCTTCGGCGCACCCGAACCCGCAAACGGTATCATCGGTATAGGCGACAATATTATCTTCAACTTCTCTGAGGACATCGAGTACAACTACCTCTCGCATATTACCAATTTTGAGGTGAAGGGCGAGGTGAACAACGCCAATGTAGCGGAGGCGGTCAGTGTCCTGTTCAGCGGCAACTCCTCCGTAGAGACCGAGGCAAGACGCAACCTCTCCAACAAGGACTTTACCATCGATATGATGATCTATCCCGAAGCGACAGGTGCGGATATGCCCCTCTTCTCGCACGGCACCAACGGCAGCAAACTACAACTATGGCTCACCTCCGATTCCATTCTACGGGCAGTAATAGGCGACTCCGTCTATACGGCGCGCAGGGCAATCAAGACCGGCGGATTCACGCAGATTGCTTTGGCAATGCAGCGTCCTGCCGGCGACAGGAAAGGCCTGCTTACTTTCTATAACGGCGGCGTGATACTCGATACCTTCTGCATCTCGGAGTCCTATAATGGTGTCGGGCCGCTTATCTTCGGCCGCACCAATGAGACCAACCGCGCAAGGAGCACCTACTATCGCGGTCGCATGATGGAGGCACGGTTGTGGTACCGTGCCCTGACCGGCGGAGAGGTGGGGACCACCTACGGCGGCAGACGCCTCTCCGGCTATGAGATGGGACTCGTAGATTACTACCCGATGAACAAGGGCACCGGTATGTATGCCCTTGATCATGCCCAGGGAGCCAACGCACGCCTTATCAATGCTGGATGGGCTATGCCGCGCGGATGGTCGCTCCGTACCGACGGACATGCCGTCCGACTGAACGAGAACGCGCTCAACCGTACCCCCGAACAGGACTACACACTCATGTTCTGGTTCAAGACCGATGAACAGGGACGAGGCATACTGTTAGGTAACACGGGTATGACGGGTGCAGAAAACAAGAACCACTTCTGTATCGGCTTCGACGGAGCGGAACTTGTCTATCGCTCGGCTGGACAAGAGTACAAACTCGGCTCCGGTTACTCCGACAACGCATGGCACCACTACGCCATGACGGTCAACCGCGCGCACAATATAGCCAATATCTATATCGACCGCGCACTGAAAGCCTCCTTCTCGCCCGACGTGCTCGGCGGTATCAGCGGAGGAATACTGGCTATCAGCGCAGACATAAACGGCTTTACCGGTAATTTGGACGAATTGTGTTTCTTCGCCCAGGCGCTGCCCTTCTCGCTCATCGAACGCTATGCTACCAAGAGCCCTGCAGGCGACGAAGCAGGACTGATGACCTACCTCAGTTTTGACCGGCAGGAAAGGCAGAAGGACAACGATATCGAATTGGTGGCATACCCCTATAGCCGCAGGATTTATTTGGACAACAACTACCAAGTGGTGTACCAATTAGACCCCACTACAAAGGAGCCGACCACTACGCCCAAGCGCGATTACCTCTTTGTTGACACCATTACCACCATCTTGCCGCTTATCGTCAATTCCACGGCTGCGCCTGTCGCGCCGGCGGAGGAACTGAAGAATATCTCGTTCAGCTTCGCAGGCAAGGACAATCAGGTGTTGGTGAACATCAACGAACTGGCGTCCCGCATCAACCGCCGCAATATATACGTTACCCTGCGTGATGTAGAGGATAAGAACGGCAACGCGATGGCTTCGCCTGCTACGGCCGTCTATTTCGTCAACAACAGCACGCTGAGATGGACTGAGAAACGGGTGGATAGGACCACTTTCTACGGGAATGAGGAGCAGGTATATTTCGAATTAGAGAATATCAGCGCTACAAGCCATACATTCACCATAGAGAACTGTCCGAAATGGCTCACGTTAGACACCTACACCGATGTCATTACGGCGCAAAACAAGGTCACGATAACGGGTACAATAAACAAAGGTCTGAACGTAGGAACCTACGACGAGGTACTTTACCTGACGGACGAGAACGGCGTTTCCGAACCACTATATTTCACGCTTACCGTAGAGGGAGAACAGCCGGAATGGACAAACAATATTGATCATGAATTGCTGCAGAACTCAATGAATATCATCGGGCGTGTGTTTGTACGCGGCGAGATAGATATTGACAACCGCGACATCGTAGGTGCTTTCGACAGACAGGGCAAGTGCCACGGCTTTGCCAATATCCACTACTCGGCGCAGACCGGCGAGAGCAATCTCTACCTTACGGTCTATGACAACCGCGTTTCCGGCAACGACCTCTATTTCAAACTCTGGCAGTACTCCACGGGACGCGAGATGATGCTCTCCATGCCTACGGATGACAACCCCGTACGTGATGCTATTCCCTTCCGGAGCGGCGCCGTTATGGGCACGGATGTACCTGTAAGATTCGAGGCGGATAACAAGTATGTACAAACCTTCCACCTCAAAGAAGGATGGAACTGGATATCCTTCAACGTCACCAACGCCGAGCGGCTCAACCTCAACACGCTGCTGGACGGGCTGCCATGGAAAGAGGGCGATGTGCTTACCGACATGAACAGCACCGCCACATTCATCTACCGCAACGGTCATTGGCTTGCTTCTACCGGCAAGAATTATGCAATCAGCCCGAAGTGCGCCTATGCCGTCAAGGTAAGCGAGAAAACCTCGTTCCCCATTGCCGGTAATATCATCAGGCAGATGGATTTACGTACTATCTCCGTCAAGAGCGGTTGGAACGGCATCGGCTACACCCCGATGTACAACCTGCCTGTCGAAACGGCACTCTCCGACTATTTCGATAAGGCGCAGCCCGGTGATGTCATCAAGAGTCACAACGAGTTCGCCTACTTCACCAAGGTGGCCGGCGTAGGGCGGTGGAAAGGCAGCCTGGAGTACATGAAGCCGGGAGAAGGATACATGCTGCTGCGCAAAGCCGATAACGACACTAAATTCGTCTATCCGTTCTATGAGCCAAACAGCACCTTCATTGACGAGTGGTCGTACTCTACCGTTCGCTCTTCGGCTCCCGCGCGCCGGAGCACGATGAGTGTTTCCGCGATTGTGGAGGGTGTCAGCCTGCAAGAAGGCGACCGCCTTGTAGCTCTCGCTTACAGCGAACGCATAGGCGAAACCGTCGCCAAAGACAGCGTCTTCTATCTGACCGTCAGCAATGATGTGCAATCCGGTATCCGGTTCGCTATCGAACGGGACGGTGTGCTTATCGCCACTACCGATGAGCAGATGACCTACCGGTCCAATGCCGTCATCGGCTCGCCTGACCAACCTGTCGTCATCTCTTTCCGCGCCAAAGGAATAGAGGATGGCAACAGTACAGAGGCAGACTGCGGTTGCGGCAGCAAGGGATGGTTCACTGTGCTGGGCGTTCAGCTGCCCGATGAACCTACCGAACCGGGTATTTACATCCATAACTGCAAAAAAGTGGTAGTAAAATAATTCGATAACTCAATATATCGTTATAACGAAAAAAAGAAAATCTATGAAAAAGAGTATTATATTTCTGACGCTCGTCACCCTCTGTCTGGCGGCGTGCAAAAAAGGCGACAAGAATGCGGAGTATTACTCTGTTACCGAACCCGAAGGCGTTAGTACCGCTGCCCCGTTGTGGCAAGTGGATTATTCCGGTAATGAAGCCCGTCCTGACTGGCAGGAACCCGACCCGACAAAGTATGAGAACTGGATGATTATGTACATTGAGTTGGAGGACATTCTCATGCCTACTGCCAACCCGAACGACCTTCTGGCGGTCTTTGTCGAGGACGAACTGCGCGGAATGGCAACGCCGGCGGTTACCGTCGGAGAAGAAAATAGTAATGACAAGGGAATCTTTATTCTCAAATCATACCACAACGAGCCGGAAAACACCTTTCTTTCCTTCACGCTGCGCTATTACAGCGCAACGCTTCACCAGCTCTTTAGTTATGAATCGGCTGAATACCTCGAATTAGGGAAGGTGTATGGTATGGGTACACATTCCGTCTTTCCTTTTACCCGGGGACCGGCTTCTTACCCCATACTGACGCATTTCTGCGTCACATGCCTTCCCTTAGAGGGCACCGATGTCAAGCCCGCCAAGGGGGATATCCTCGCTGCGTTTGTAGGAGACGAGTGCCGGGGCACATACGTCTTCGACGATGACCTGTGGTTCTCGCCCGTTCACTTCAACGTCCACGCACGAAAGGAAGGGGAAACAGTAACCCTTAAATATTACCACGCCGGTACGGGGCGAATCTTCACCTTCGTCCCCACCGCCGCCACATCCGAAGATGAACAGTCATTAACCGTCAGAATGTAAACTATCCGTATGAAAAAGTTATTATCTGCACTTTGTTCTTTGGTCCTGACCACTTGCCCACTTTCTTCAGCTTTGGCTGCCGCCAACGGGGCGCTTACAGGACACTTCACTATCAATGAAAAGGGCGATTATGTTGTCTTCTCGCAAGGCAACCTGCAATACCAAGCAAGCACAGCCACATGGCAGTTCGCAGCAGAGCAATATACCGTCCTTAAAGATACCGCAGGCAATGAGACCGCCACTGGTCGTGACACGCAGGAAAAATGGATTGACCTCTTCGGTTGGGGAACAGGCGATGCCCCATATAAAACATCTACCTCCGATGACGATTATGCCGTCTTCAACGACTGGGGTAAAAACGCTATCAGCAACGGCGGCAGCACCGCCGGCATATGGCGTACCCTCACTAACGACGAATGGACGTACCTGCTTACACAACGCACGAATGCATCCGGCTTGCGCGGTCAGGCTACGGTCAACGGCGTGAAGGGCTACCTCCTGTTGCCCGACGGCTTTGTATTACCCGACGGATATGGTTTCTTCCCCAACCCGGGGAACTGGACGGCCAATACCTACAAATTAGAACAATGGTCCGCCATGCAGACTGCCGGCGCGGTATTCCTGCCCTGCGGCGGTTTCCGTGACGGGAATGAGGTTAACATGGAGGACACGGGAAATCCTATCGGCAGTTATTGGTCTGCTACGGCAGACGGCTCATCCGAAGCATATGGTTTTTATGTGAGTGCGGACGGCGCAGAAATGACGACCAACAGCCTGTACTACGGACGCTCGGTGCGTCTGGTATGTGTTCAATCCGTACCTACAAGCATAGGTGATATACAAAGCAGCAATATACCTTGTATAAAGGTACTGCATAACGGAAAAATACTAATTAATCAAAACGGCGAGATGTATGATGTGACGGGAAGAGAGTGTCTGAGAAATAAATCATAGCTTTTTTCATCAAATCCTTGCATATGTGCATTTTTTTTTGTAACTTTGCACGCTAATTTAATTGTGCATTGGATTATAATAATTACATTAGATACTATGATTATAATTTTTGATTTAGACGGAACGTTACTTAACACTATTGATGATTTAGGCTATGCGTGTAACTATGCGTTAGAGCGGACGGGTTACCCGACGCACCGCATTGAGGAATACCCGCGCATGGTAGGGAACGGAATCAACAATCTCATTCGTCGTGCCTTACCTGAGGATGAACGCTCAGAGGAGAATATCCTGCGTGTACGCGCGCATTTTGTACCGTATTATGATGCTCACAATTGCGACTATACGCGTCCGTATGAAGGTATTCCCGAATTACTTGCATCCTTGAAAGCACAAGGGCATCACCTTGCTGTTGCAAGCAATAAATACCAAGCTGCAACAGAGAAGATTGTTAATCATTTTTTCCCGGGAATCTTTGATGTCGTTTTAGGTGAGCGTGAGGGCATTGAACGCAAGCCAAATCCCCAAATAGTCTATGATATTCTTTCTGCTCTTAATCCTCAACAGAGCGGCTTCTCTCATCTCTCAACCCTCAACTCTCAACTGATCTATATTGGTGACAGCCTTGTTGATCGAGATACGGCCGCCAATGCGAAAGTTCCTTTTGTAGCATGCTCTTGGGGCTTTGTGCCACGTGAGAAACTGGTAGAAGCCGGTGTATCCCGTATCATTGACAAACCGGCTGACCTGGCTTTGGATATTTATATTCAGCAATTTATCTTGCCGCAATACGATGCTTTTGATGGTGGACATAAGCGTGATCATGCTGAGACTGTGATTTGCGAAAGCCTTAAACTTGCGCGTGCCAACAACGCCGATGAAACTATGGCGTACGTCATTGCCGCCTATCATGATTTAGGCTTGAAGTTCGACCGCGAACACCATCACATCCATTCCGGCGAGATTTTGATGAAGGATGATACGTTAAAACATTGGTTTACATCCGAACAACTGCTCATCATGCGCGATGCGGTAGAGGACCATCGTGCCAGTGCAAGCCGTCCTCCGCGAACTATTTATGGCGCGATTGTGGCAGAGGCAGATCGGCAAATTGATCCGATCACAGTCATTCATCGCACTATGGCGTATAGCCGTAAACTCTTCCCGGACGCTGATTTTGAAACCTTGTACCAGCGCAGTTTAGCGCATCTGCAAGAGAAATATGCGGAAGGAGGTTACTTGAAACTTTGGCTCAACAGTGAACGCAACGTGCAAGGTCTTGCATCCCTTCGCTCCCTTATTAAAGATGAAACCCGTCTTCGGGCTTTATGTTCTTCTTTATTCGATCAAGCCTAATTTCTTGAGGCGGGCTTTGATAGAACCATACGTGCGCTTGAACTCTTTGGCTAATTGGGCAATGGGAGTGCCTTCTAAAAACAGTTCTCGCAGCCGCAGGTCGTCCTCGACCGTCCATCGTGCGCCGGCTTGCGAAGTCTCGGGCACTTCCTGAGCACGCTTTTGACGCATCATCTTTATAAAATCCAACAAGAACGGCGACGGCTTTCCATCTTCCAACATGTCATGAATCATCCCCTCCACCGCCATGTCGTCTATTGCGTCATTCCCTTTGGTACTTGGTACTTTGTCCCTTTGTCCCTTATTCTGTTTTTTCCCTCCCCTTGTGGGGGAGTTGGAGGGGGTTAGTTTGTTTAGTTCTTCCATCGGCGCAACGAACGTATTGCGGGCCTGGAGCAGCGATTCGGAAGAAGGTTCATCCGTCTTAATCAACGCTTGCATCAGATGGATCTTCTCGTGCAGCCCTAAGAACAGGTCGCTTAACAATGGTTCAAAATCCTTGGCGTCCGCTTGGTTCTTACAACGGCAAGGATGATCGGCTATCTTTTGTGCCACGGGTTGCATCAACGGCACAAAATACCCGCAAGCAGCATGCAAACGTTCCCGCAGCAAACTCTTATCGCCGCTCAGCAACAGTTTGGTCAACTGCGGTCGAAACTTATCGGCAATGCTCTGCCACTCGGTAAAAACAGGTTGTAAGGCGTCCAAGAACGGCAAACACTCTGCATTGAACGACACTTTGGACGCTGCCATCTTGCGCATCTGATCTAACAGCGAAAGTGTCCGGTGGAAGTCAAAAAGCGCGCTAAACAACTGAATTTCATATTCCTTGCGCGCCGTCGGAAGTGCCTGCTGAATCGTCTCCACAGACGGCTGGCTGTCCGTATAACGCAGCACGGAAGGATCGTTGTCTAACTCCACACGATCCAGCGGTGAAGACAGCACAATGCCTTCGAGCGTCCGGCAACGCGAAAGTGCCACATAGACCTGCCCTGCCGCAAAAGCTCTCGCTGCATCAATAATCACTTTATCGAACGTTAGACCCTGACTCTTGTGAATCGTCACTGCCCACGCGAGTCGCAATGGATATTGGGTGAACGTACCTAAGATCTCCTCGTCGATCTTGCCCGTTTTCTCGTCCTCTTTGTAGCGGATATTCTCCCAAACCATGCGCGTCACCTCGATGTCCCCGTCCTCACATCGCACAACTATTTTCTCGCTGTCTATCTCTGTGATCACGCCGATCTTGCCGTTGTAGAACCGCCGCGGTTTCTGGTCGTCGTTGCGCACAAACATCACCCGCGCGCCCGTTTTCAAATATAAGGTCTCCTCCGTCGGATAGATATTCACTGGAAAATCTTTCTTGATCTCTGCCGTAAAAACATGCGGCTCGTCTGGCAGTTTGGCTAACTCGCGTTCGTTCAGTTCGTCCGCCAGACGATTATGGGTCGTCAGGGTGATATGAAAATCCTCATCCGTGTTCTGAAACCGCGGGTTATACCGCCCATTAAGCAACGCACGACCCTGCGCAGTCAGTTGATTCTCACGCACTTCGTTCAGCAGTTGCACAAACGTCTGATCCTGTTGACGGAACACATGATCCAGCTCCACATAGATCGGTTGCAACTCCTGCATCACCTTCGCCTGAAAGAAATACGGCCCTTCGTAATACTTCCGCATCGCTTCTTCGTCCTCGCCACGTGTCACCACAGGAGACAACTGAAACAGGTCGCCGATCATTACCAACTGCACGCCGCCAAAAGGCTGATCCTTGCGGTATTTGTATCGCCGCAAAACCTGATCTATCGCATCCAACACATCAGCACGAACCATACTGATCTCGTCAATAACAAGCATCTCCAAATGATAAATAAGATTCCGTTTGCGCTGTGTAAGCCGCTGTTCTGCAAACAGTTGCTTGTACGACTGCGGCGTCGGAATAAGTGTCCGGACGGGCAATTGAAAGAACGAATGAATGGTCATTCCGCCGGCATTGATAGCCGCCACACCGGTCGGAGCCACAACCGCCATATTCTTCGGCATCTGCTCTCTTAACTTCCTCAGAAAAGTCGTCTTTCCCGTTCCCGCCTTGCCGGTGATGAACAGCGGCCGGTTCGTGTGCATAGCAAACTCCTCCGCCAGATAATAAGCCATCGACTCATTCCGCGCATCTTGTAGCGTGTCCGTCTCTACAGAACGTGTATCAATAATTCCGGCTAAGAGTTTGTAATGTTTGTCTTTCCATTCTTCAGCAGCCATGGAAATCGTAAAAAAGAACGTACCTGTATCAAACTTACCCACCAACGGCATTTTCGAATACCCTTCCATCCGTTCCAGATAACGCGGATCCGTTATTGGCAGCAGGTATTCAATTCCCTTGTACGAAAAACGAGCCTTGTATTTGGGTACACGCTTTCCTTCGTCTGTGATTTTAAGTTCTCGAATGATCTCCGGCTCTTCCGGTTCAATCAACATTAGTGAGCCGCGATTTGCGCAATATTCATCGTGCGTTAGAAAACGCTCTTCAGAATGCAATACCGATTCCCTCTTGGATAGTAAGGCTTGCAACACTTTAGGTGAAAATGGCAGACTCTTGACAATCCTCATTCGCTTAAAATATACGTTTTCACTCTGACACTCATCCCCACACGAATCCGTTGTTTCCAGTTCTATCACATCCAGAATCCGTATATTGCGAGCCGTTTCTGCGGCAATCTCTTCATGCTCTGTTCCTCGTTGAACCGGACGAATCCATTTCGGTTCGCCATCTTCTGTCACTACACGGAAAGACTTCTCATCTGCACTCAATCGGATCTCAACTCCGGCTATACATCGTCCTCCGTACTTATATGAATTAGCAAGACAAATAAAGAGGTGCTTTTCCATGGTATTCTACATGATAGTTTGATTAAATCAGATGCACAATCTTCACATTTTCAGGATCTTGCAGACGAAGATGTTCGGCTAAAAGGCGACGATGACATTGTTCGGGAGTCTCTTCGGAGCAAAGAAAACAGCACTTGTCAAAATCTACTACTTTATATCGCTGATTGATGCGACGCTTGGTCATTAGGTCTGCAAAGACGCGTTCATACTCCGCCCAATTTACCTTTCCTGCTCGATAATCGCTCAACAGTTCCTTCGTCGGAGCAAAGTCTGTGACATGCCGATAACCAATATTTCCAATTTGCTTGAGAAAATAGATCAGATCACTTCCCTTTGCAAATCCTGCCAATTGGCTACTATTGCTAATCCGCACATCCACAAGCGTTTGCACATGGTTCTTCTTGAGCAACTCAAAAAACTGCTCTGCTGATTTCTTTGTAAAACCGATGGTATAAAGTGTAATCATACGTAGTATTCCTCTGTTTCTTGTTGGTATGCTATCTCTTTGTTTTTCTGACGATAAGCAAGCACAACTTGCTGCTCTTTAGTGCATTCGTTTTCGCCAAACATATCCGGTGGTTGCACTTCGGGAATCTTTTTCTTGCGCACATATTCCTTCACCATTTCGTCTTGTAATTGTTGGTGAGGAATAGTTGTCACAGTTCCGTTCTCGTCATGCACGATATGCTGCACATCCACGCCATGCTCAAAAAAATACCGCGACACCATCGCAAAACGATGACACTCCAACGGATTAGCTTCCGAGCACATAAGCGATATGCGAAAACCCTTATTCAAACCGTCCGTCAGCCGCTTTACTCCCTCTTGAAAGGCCGGAGTGAGAACCGCTTTTTCAAAATCCACCTTGTTGTCCGCATCCAAGGCATCTGTACGCCGTGCTCCAAATTCATTACCAAAATGCAGATAATGAATACCTTCACGATGCAAGGCTGCTTGTAGAGGCTTTTGGTTGAACTGTGGTGTGTATTTGCTGGCAGGAACGCTCCGCACATCCACAATCACGTTGATGTGTTGAGCTTGCAGCATCCCGAGCAAATCTTCAAACGTCTGATTCGAGTGCCCCACCGTATAAAGTGTCCGTCCTGTCATGATAGTAATTTGATGCAAAGTTACAACTTTTTTTCGAATTATGCAAATATTTTGTCAAAAAATCGCTCATTTTCTTGCGTATATCAAAAAAAAGTAGTACCTTTGCACCCGAAAGTCGATAGGAAAATGTGTTACTATTGTTTAAAAGACAGTATGAAAAGGTGTAATTCATTTTAAAAAGTTGGCATGAAAAAGTGTAAAATATATCAAAAAGTCGGTATAAAAAGGTGTATTATGTATAAGCGAAAGATTGAAACTCTCCTTCTTGAGTGGAAGGATCAACCACAACGAAAACCGCTAATTATCAAGGGCGTTCGTCAATGTGGAAAGACCAGTTCTGTATTGGCATTTGCCAAAGCCAACTATAAGCATGTTGTCTATTTGGATTTTAGAGCTTACCCGGAGTACAAACAATTCTTTTATCCGAACTTGGACATCAACTCTATCGTCTTGCGTATTAGTGCGGCTTTGCCGAATGCTGTGATGGAGCCGCATAATACATGTTTTGTGTTCGATGAGATACAAGATTGCCCGATCGCTCGTTCGTCGCTGAAGTACTTCTGTCTTGACGGGCGGTATGATGTGCTTTGTACCGGTTCGTTGCTCGGTGTAAACGGTTACAAAACCAAAGAGGAACAAGCCGAAGAACGGCAAGCATCTATTCCGGTCGGATTTGAACGGATTGTCAACATGTATCCCATGGATTTTGAAGAATGGCTTTGGGCAAATGGTATTCGCGAGGAGCATATAGACATTCTGCGTCAGCATCTAAAAAAAGAGACTCCCGTAGAACCTGCGTTCCATACGCGTTTCCGTGAATTGTTGCTGCAATATGTGTTTGTTGGCGGAATGCCGGAAGCTGTCAGTACGTTTCTTTCTACGCAGCAAGTTGGGGCACTTTTAACCGTTCAACGAGAGATTGTTGAGACCTATAAAGCCGATATGATCAAATATGCCCTCACACCGGATAAGCCGCGTATTCGTGAGTGCTTCGAATCGATCCCCAAACAATTGGCGCGTGAATATAAAAAATTCACCTATTCTGTCGTTCGTCCTGGCGCTAAAGGTCGGGATTATTATGGCAGTTTGCAATGGATAGAAGACGCCGGTATCATTCGCCGTTGTTACAACACAGAGATTACAGAACTACCTCTGGAAGGCGTTGCCATGAACGACCAGTTCAAAGTCTATATGGCAGATACCGGATTGCTTATCAGTATGTTGGATGATGGATCAGCATGGAGTATTATGCAGGGCGACTTGGGCGCATATAAAGGTGCTATTTATGAGAGTTTGATGGCGGACATCTTGGGCAAAATGGGACGGAAGTTATATTATTACCACAAAGATGGAGGAGTAGAGTTGGACTTTTTGATGCGTTATAAAGGCGAATGTGTGCCTATTGAATGCAAAGCTCGAACCGGCAACGCCAAGTCTATGCGTACGGTTCTGGCTCATCCCGAGAAATACCATGTTCATCATGCTATCAAAATAGGCGATTATAACGTCGGACGCGATGGTTCGCTATTGACCATTCCTTTCTATATGGCATTCCTTCTGACAGAAATGTGATCATTAACAAGCGCTATTTATAAGCAAATATAAATTATCTGTTTAATTTAAACGTATTTCAAAGCAAACCTGCCATGTAAACCGGCACAAGGAGCGTCTCGCCATCTTTGCGCAAATCTTTGGTATAAACCAAATAGCGATTATTGATGCGCGATGAGTACTTCTCGCAGAATGCATCCAAAGAAGCGTGCGACTTGTGATTCGATGATTTTACCTCTATCGGGCAAATTTTTGCTCCCCGAGACAATATAAAATCTATCTCATAGCTGTGACTTTCATCTTTTGGCCAAGTGTGGTAATAGAGTTTATTACCTGCGGCGCGTAGCATTTGCGCAATGAGATTTTCATATACATAGCCGAGGTTCGCCGGCAACTTGTCTGATAGAAGTTTGCTATATAACTCATTTTCCGTGAAACGTTTATCCCGGAAAGCGAGTGTTACCATCAGCCCTGTGTCTCCCACGTATAGTTTGAAACGTTCTCTATCTTCAGTCAGAGGAAGTCCCACTTGCGGGTCTGCAACATGATAGCAGAAATTAACTGTTTTGCTTTCCTCAAGGGCGACAATCAAGTCTTCCATCTTATCCGAAGGCAAACCTTTGATAATAGATGTGGGATGGAAACGTGTCACATTGCGCGATAACATGGAGGGAATGGCTTGGAACAATCGACCTATTTTGCCATTTTTGTCAATCTTACGGAAGTCTTCGATATACAATTCGATTATCTTTCGTTTGATGGCATCAACGGCGCGCAGGTTCTTTGTTTCCAGGTATTTACTAACGGATTGTGGCATCCCTCCGACTAACATGTAGAGCCTAAGATCACGCATTTTCGCTCGGTTAAGTTCATCGCCCATAGACATCTTTTTGTCAAAAAGTTGCTTTTGAAGAGGCATAGTTGTCTTATCTCCCATTGCCCAGCGGAACTCCTCATAATCCATCGGGAACATCTCAATCTTATCTTCTTCGCTCGGAATAGTTATGTTTTCGACATTCTTACGGATACTGATGAGCGAACCGGTTTCGATATAGTCATAACGACCATCCTGTACAAGATATTTGATTGCTTGACGCGCTAACGGACATTGTTGCACTTCGTCAAAGATGATAACCGACTCGCGGGGATACAAAGTCGTTTTATAGGCATCTTGCAGATAGATGAAGATGTAATCCAAGTCCATCAAATCATTGAACAAACTTTTAATGGTGGCAGTCGCTTTGTTGAAGTCAATGAGGATATAACTCTTGTACTCTTGTTTGGCAAATTGTTCAGCGATGGTGGATTTCCCAATACGACGAGCTCCTTCTATCAAGAGTGCTGTTTTACCTTGATTTTCTTCTTTCCATTGCAGCATCTGCTGGTAAATCTTACGCTCAAATATGTACTCCATAATCATATGTTTTAAAATCCGCTGCAAAGGTACGAAAAAATATTGATATATGCAAATATTTAAGCGAAAAATTATATCAAATACGTAAAATAATTCTCATCATATTATATCAAATACCAAAAAATAATATGCCAAAACACTAATAAATACGATAAACGTTTTTTTTAAAATGTTCCCTGAGCGCAAAATCTTTTTTGCCAAAATGTTCCCTGAGTGCAAAATCTTTTCTAAATCTATCATTCGCTAATACATCTCTTTTTTATGCCGATACGTTCCGAAATGTACCATAAATACACACGATTTCGGAAAGTATCTACACATTTTTAACCTTTTATTCCGCATATATATATCATCCCCTCAAATCACCTCACGCACAAACGTAACACATCAACAATAACCCATTTACGGACCAAATACGGAGTAATTACCTGGTAATCCTAGACTTTTGTCGTACTCTCATGCTTAGGTGACGCTAAGGATTAGACAGACACTTAGCATAATAAAAAAATGACATGAGACTTATGATACTTTTGATACTTTCTATCTTTTTGTTAGATACACTTCTGTTTACAAGTATCAAAATATCACTTACCGAAAGAAAAAATAGGGTATTATTGACATTTTGCAAGAAAGTCTCAAAAGTCTCAATAATCTCATGCGAAATTTTACATGACCAAGTTGGCAAAGTTGACCAACTTAAAAGAACTTGGTCAAGATGGTTAAGTTTGCCATGCAAATTTTTATAGTTCAAAACCCTTACCTTGCAACAATCAACTGTGAGTGGTAGAAGCAAAAAGGGGAATGGCAAAAAGGGATGCCCGAATACGATTCTTTACATTTGAGATGCATCCTCCTTTGATGCATCAGATCTAAATTTAAGATTATAAACAAAATAATTATTCAACGCAAAAACAAATAGAATAGGCAACATAACAAAAAAAGTCGTACACATTCTGTTCCTGCTATTCTTTTTGAACATAAAAACAAATATTCCCCATATGATAGTTAACAATAACATAAAAATCATGTTGCCATCAAAATATGCGGTTATGGACGACCAAGCCCCATCCATAGTTTCTTATCGCGTTACCAAGGCAGTGTCAGAATAGGAGCCTTTGTCTATCATAAGAAACTCACACTATAGAGCACTATTATATAATAAATAAGGCACACCTCTCCCAAAGGATAAGCTGCCTTTTATTATTTCTTGCATTTATTCCTTTTTTAACTTCTGACACTTTCGGTAAACGCGAAATAATAGTAATGCTTGTTAATATATGTGCGCAACGCCTTGCGCTATGTCTTTGGAGTATAGCGGACTCGAAATGTATGAGATGAGCTAATACCCCAAATCGGCTGCAAAATTACAAAAATATTTTGACGTGGACAAATTTTAGAGATAGAAAGTGATGAGAAAATGAAATTTGAAAGGGAAATCACCAAAAACTCGCAGTTGGTGGCTGCGAGTTAAGAGGTTTGCACGTAAGGATCGCGACAATCTATCATTCGTTACAAATCATATTCTCGGCATTTCGAGAAGAGATAGTCTGTAATAAACTGCGCATTCTTGTGCAGGAACTGTCGGCCGTATTCCTCGCCTTTCAGGCTATTCAAGCGAGCGTCCGGCAACAGGTTATAATCGATAAGCGCACATGCCGCTCCATAAGAAATCGCATTGGGATCCAACAACAACGCGTGAGCATGTTGTACCGCTTTCTTTTGGTCGTAGAACGGATTGTCGTCCGACTTGATACAATAAGCTAACTCCGGAATGATACTGATTCCACCATACATATCGCCCACTAACGCGATGCCGTTTGTACGATCGGCGAATAAGCGTTGGAACTGAGCAATGGAATCCTGCGTCAGAGGAATATTCATCTTGCGATAGAACTGCAACATCTCATTAACGTCTTTGCAGAACACCACCGGTTTACCTTCGCTCGCCTTCAGAAATAAAGCGTGGGAGCCTTTTTCAGTAAGACGACTCTCTTGCTTTTCTTCTTCCAACACTTCCGACGGAATGTCCGATAATTTGTTTTGTGCCATTATGCCGCATTGGTAGAACTTCCCATTGAACCGCAGTAGCGTACAGAAAAATACAGTTTCGCCGACTTTTGGGTAACGAGCCACAAACTCGTCTTCTGAGAATGAATCTTTCTCAATCGCTACTTCTTCGTCTGTTGCCATATTGCGCATCAGAAATTGCGTAGCGTTCTCGCCGATAAGCAAATAATGTGTTGGGTCGAGCAACTGCATTTCATTGAATTCCTGATGATTAGTGATACGAGCGAGCCATTGAGGAGCGGTTAAAGAAAGCAGATTATGCTTGCCGCGGAATGTCAAATCCGTCAAGATGGCGTAGCTAATCATCTCTTCATCCATCGGTGAGTCGTTGTCCTCTAATTGCTCATCAAGCGTTTCTTGCCAGTAATTCTCCTGCCGTTTGCTGATATACGCACGCAACGACAGCCAATCGCATAATTTCCGCACATGCCAATAGTCCTGCAACTGCTGCTCGTCGTGCAAAAATTCATACAATTCCTCCGTCTCCGGAGCCGTTGGATACTCTTCGTCGAAAAGTTCGCAAAGAGCAACCGCCGTTTCCATGATAGCCGGATTTTCAGGATTCATGAACCGATAAGGATGCAACGCCTCCACCGCATCCCATAGTAGCAGACTGATGTCTTCAACATTGGGCTCATTAGGATAATACGATTCCACATCGTAAAAAGGAAGCGGCTTTCCGTGTCGCTTGCTGCACACCTCATTCACCGTCCTCCAAATGCCGAGGTTGGAGATGATATCCTCAAACCAAGCCGTAATCCGAATCGCAGTATCTGTCAGATCTTCAGTCGTTTCAAAAGCCTCTTTGACAAACGAAGCTTTCAGTATCTCTGCCACGCGATTTGCCAATTTTGCATAATACTGATCCGTGCTCATAGGCGTTGCGAATGGATGTATTTGTCGCCATTGTTGCGGATAAATCTTTGCCATATTATCTTTGAATTAAAGTTTATTTAGTTTGTTTTGGACAACTCATTCATTTTTTGAATATTTGATGCAAAATTACAAAAATATTTTGACGTGGACAAATTTTAGAGATAGAAAAATGTAAAAAAAGTGATTTTTATGCCAAAACTCTTGCATAATTCAAAAAAAAATAGTAACTTTGCAGCGGATTTGCAATTTATAATTAATGTATGATAAATAGCAAAATGAAAGTTAACGTACAAAATATCAGCGAATACATTGCAAGAATGGTTGGTGCAGAAGTGCAGATCTATCCATTAGATAAGGCAAAAAAGCAAGCACTCCCGATTCTTATTACGAATTCCTATCAGTTGATGCATTGTCATTTGCTGGGTGCAGAGGCATGTCTGATGGTTTGCAAAGACGAGGAAGCAACGCCTATGCAGTTGAAAAAACATTCTGCAATCGTTGAAAATACGCTAATGATGCACGCAGCTGTCGTGTTGCCGGAAGTGAGGCCGTACAACATGAAACGGTTAATTGAAGCACGAGTGAATACGATTGTACCGGGCAGACAGTTGTTCTTGCCTTCTCTACTAATGGATCTTCGTGTGCAACGAAACCCCGTGGATATGGAAGGCAAACCGATGCCGGTTATGGCGCAAGCGATAATACTTTACCATCTGCAAAGACGGTGTCTGAACGGTCTGTCAGCTCAGCCAATTGCGGAATTAATGGGCGTTTCGTATCCGAATATCAACCGGGCTGTTAAGTGGTTAGCAGACAATCATTTTGTGGAACTAACTCCAAGCCGTGAGAAACAGATGACGTTCATTCGTTGCGGCCGTGAGTTATGGGAGCAAGCGTTACCGGTATTGCAGAGTCCAATAGAGCGTGTGTTGCGAACGGACAGAATACTGGAGACCCCGATATGCGGAGAAGAGGCTTTGACAGAATTAACCATGCTGGCCGAACCACAAGAACATCATTGGGCTATTTCCAAACAAGAGGCGCAACAATTAGGAGCAGACCTGAATAAAGAGTTTGGCGAACACGTTGTGGAAGTATGGCGTTACGATCCAATGTTATTAGCGAAGGATGGGATGGTGGATAACCTATCGTTGTACTTGTCGCTCCGCAAAGCAGAAGACGAGCGAGTGAGAAAAGAAGCAAAAGGATTGATAACTGGTGTTTTTTGATATATGGTAACAGGATTGGATTTATTTAAAGAGCGTTTTTCCGCCTATTCTGATAGTTATGTGCTGATAGGAGGAGCGGCTTGTTATATTCATGAGGAAGCGAGTGCTCAAGTGCCTCGGGCTACAAAAGATCTGGATGTAGTGTTGGTCGTAGAGGCCTTGTCGGCTGATTTTGTGCGCGAGTTCTGGCAGTTCGTACACGAAGGCGGTTATGAACGTCGCCAAAGAGGAGCAGACAAGCATGAGTGTTTCCGATTCTTAAAGCCACAAGATAAGCGCTATCCGAAACAATTAGAGTTGTTCGCCCGCAAGATAGGCATGTTAACTATCCCTGAAGATGCGCATTTGGAGCCTATTCCGGTAGAAGATGAGTTGTCCAGTCTTTCCGCCATATTGATGAATGACAGTTACTATCACTTCACGATTGCACATAGTCAATTAGAGGAAGGAATACATATCGCCAATGTGGAAGCACTAATATGCTTGAAGGCGAAGGCGTATATTGATTTGCGTGTACGGAAAGAGCAAGGAGGCGACGTGGACGCGGATGATATTGAGAAGCACAAGAAAGATGTATTCCGTTTGGCTCCGATGTTGCGGGAAGAAGCGCGTTTTGCATTGTCGGAGGAAATGAAAGCAGATATGAGCGAGTTCATAGAAAAAGTAGCAGAAGACTTGCCGAACGAAGATTTTCTGCGTGCTGCCGGATTAAGGTTACAGCGCGTGGAAGGACTCTTGAAGGTTTTGAGAAGAGTATATATCATGAGTTGAAACTATATGACCCCCTTTGTTTTGACATATCCGGAAGCGAAGTCGCTGGTAATCTGCGGAGATATACACGGTGATTTTGTGCCGCTTGTGTACGAAATGTGTATCCGTTATGGGATGCGCGATACGCTGGTTATTGTTGCCGGAGATTGCGGATTCGGATTTGAGAAACAGGGCGCGTACGATCAGGTCTTTCGGCGCATCGAGAAGCGTCTGTCGCAGAACAACTGCTGGATAGCGATGGTTCGCGGCAACCATGACGACCCTGCGTATTTCGCGACGGACACCGCCGGACATACAGCGATAGAGCACAAGCGTTGGCGCACCGTGCCGGATTATGCCGTGATCCAATCCTGCGGACGAACGGTACTCTGCGTTGGAGGCGCAATCAGCGTCGATCGGCAGATCCGCCAACAAGAGATGGCTCGCCATCCCGGTAAGGTCTATTACTGGCGGGACGAAGCACCTAAATACGATACTTCCTCTTTGGACACCATCCGGGATGCAGGTCTAAAGATTGACATTGTAGTGACGCACACAGCTCCTTCGTTCTGTGAGTTTCAAACGAAAAGCGGACTCTCTTCTTGGGTACAGAACGACCCGACTTTGTTGGATGAATGCGACGCTGAACGAGCGACGATGGATGCTATCTTGGCACACTTGAAACGTGACGGACATCCGTTGGAGCGTTGGTACTATGGTCATTTCCATAACTCGTGGCATAGCGAGATAGAGGACGTTTGGTACAAGATGCTGGATATCATGGAACTCCTCGAAGTACCGCAGATAATAAACGATAAAAAATATGACTTACACATTGGAAAATTTTAGCGCGTTGAGTATTGAAAATTCCTGTTATCTGTAAAAATTAAAGTAAAGAAAACAAAATTCCATAGCAAAAAATACAAATTTATTTGTATATCTCAATTATTTTTTGTACCTTTGCACCTGATTTCGTCCTGATAACCTCGTAATATACACTTAATATACACGCATTATACTCGCATTATACTCGCATTATACACGTATTTTACACGGACGATATACGGACAATATACGGAGGATATACGGACGATTACTATGGTTCCCTACTATGAATCCCATAGTGTACACTTTAATTAGAACTGATTATTAACTTTTAAACACATATAAAATGGCACATGTAGAAACTAACGTCGCAATCGACTCTTTTCAAGGCAAACTCAAACGCAAAGACCGAATCGTTTACCGCACACGTGGCGGCAGAACGCACGCTTATGCGATGGATCATCCGTTTCGCGGAACAGCCTCGGCGGAACAGGGAGCGACAAGAAGCACTTTTGGAGAGGCGGTTAAACAGGCCTCTGTGATTTTGAGAGATCCGGAGTTGCGAGCCCAATGGGAAAAGAAATATGCAGACTACCGCAAGCATTTCCGTCACCGTGCTCCGACGCCAGAAAATCCCAAGCCGAATAACCATTTCTGCACGACTCTGAGAGGGTTTATTATTTCGAGCCTGAAGGCTGCAAATTGATAAAATATATCTTTCTTTTTGCTTATAAGTCTTCTTCTTTTATGAGGGATGTCATCCCGCTTCTATGTCCATTGAGTCGGATGTCATCCCGCTTCTATGTCCATTGCATCGGATGTTATCCCGTTTCTATGTCCATTGAGTCGGATGTCATCCGCTGATTTTCAAAGAAAATCCCCTTTCCCGTATTTTTCCATCCTCAAAAACTTGCATATATCAAATATTTTTTGTACCTTTGCACCCGAATTTGTAAAATGGTGAATTGTGTCACGACTTGCGACCAAATTATCGCACCACTGGCGCGACAATTTTTGCCCTCCGTGACACGATCAACCGACAAATAAAACCATGGCAGATATTGAGCAAATAAGTACTCAACAATTAGACACGCCGTTCAAATCAGACGAGTATAAGGAATTACTGCTACAAGTCGTAGCAGTTATTGAAAGTGCTCGGTTTCGTTTGGCTCGTCAGGTGGCGGCTACCTCAAATGATACATGGTTACTTGGTAAGGTTGCTATGCCACCTTCCACCGACCGATGAGCGAGAGATGACCGTGAAGCGAAACAGGCGCACCGCAGAGTGTCCGGTGGACAGTCAAGGAGTAAGTGCGCCGCGCGAGTTTGCAAAGCAAACATAGAACTCCTTAAAGCCGAGATGACCGAGACACGAAAACCCCATCCGAGCGATTGAAAGACCCTTTCGCAAAGTTGTAAGTTACCGACCGATAAACGGAAGAAGAGCGAGAAAAAGCACAAATAAGACAAACAGAAATCCATGACAAACCGTTATTTCTACCAAGCAGACATGGCAACATTCCTTGCGGAAGATACCAACTCTATCTTCGGCAAGATGTCGCTTGCGGATGAGATGGATACCGCATCCACTCAGAAGTTCGCTTGGGAGCAAGAAATAACGATCATGAAGCACCTGCTTGCGTCCTATGCCAACGAGCAAGCGCACATCATTTTCGAGTACACCATTCCGCGTTTAGGAAAGCGTATTGATGTGGTGGTTCTTCTTCGCGAACGTGTTTTTGTAGTGGAATTCAAAGCCGGTGAAGAAGAATTCAAGCACCAAGACATAGATCAGGTGCTCGACTATGCCTTAGACCTCAAGAATTTCCACCAAGGAAGCGCCGACCGATGGATCATCCCTATTTTGGTTGCAACCGAAGAAACAGCCTTTTCGACTCTCTGTCAACCCTCGCATTATGACGATGGTATCTACGAGCCTCTATTAACCAATGCAGCTCATCTAAAAGATGTCTTTGAGTTGGTATTATCGCAACCATTAGAACCGAAACACTATGCCGTTTCTTTGGATGATTGGTCTCGTAGCCGTTATGCCCCGACACCCACTATCATCGAGGCAGCACGGTCGCTTTATCTCAATCATAGTGTAGAGAACATAACCAAAAGCGAAGCGGAAGGCGCCCAGTTAGAGACCACCACGCGCTATGTGCGCCAAGTTATCCGCGACACCAAGGCTTGTGGAGGCAAAAGTATCTGTTTCGTCACAGGCGTTCCGGGCGCAGGTAAGACCTTAGTTGGTCTAAATGTAGCCGTACAACAGGAGAAACAAGACTTAGCTGTTTATCTCTCAGGGAACGGACCTTTGGTGCAAGTGCTGACAGAAGCCCTGACGCGCGATAAACAGGCACAAGAGAAAGAAAAAGGGAAGAAGATCACCAAGAAAGAAGCAGAACGCGAAGTAAAGCGTTTTATACAAATCATCCACCGCTACCGCGATAATATGCTCAACAAGGTAAAGGTGGTGAATGGCACTCTGGAGATTGACCCCACAAAGGAATTAAAAGACCAAGAAGCCGGCTATGGTGAGGTGGAAAATATCGCTATTTTCGATGAAGCACAGCGTTCATGGGATAAAGAACACATCGCGAATTGGCTGAGCCGTAAGAAAGGCTTTGCTAACTTCCCCATGTCGGAAGGTGAGTTCCTCATTTGGTCTTTGGATCAGCGACCCGATTGGGCGGTTATTGTTTGCCTCGTTGGTGGCGGTCAGGAGATTAACACAGGCGAAGCCGGTATAGGAGAATGGATACGTGCGCTCAATGAGACCTTCCCCAATTGGAATGTTTATATATCCTCGCAACTCACCGCTAAAGAATACGCAGAAGGAAAAGTCTCTGAACTTCTGGAGAATAACCCTAATAAGACTTTTTCTGACGACCTGCATCTGGCAGTTTCGATGCGTTCGTTCCGTGCAGAGAGCCTATCGAATATGGTTCATTATCTGCTCGATGGAGACGCAGAGAATGTCCGCAAGATATATACAGACATCGCTGACCGCTACCCAATTGCTTTGACGCGTGATCTGAACAAGGCCAAAGAATGGTTGCGCACCCACGCACGAGGAAACGAGCGCTACGGTCTGTTGGTTTCCTCTAAAGCCTATCGCCTCAAACCGCTTGCGATTGATGTCCGCTGCAAACCAGACACGGTGCATTGGTTCTTGGATGATATCAACGATGTGCGTTCATCTCTTTTCTTGGAAGATGCTGCCTCGGAGTTTGATGTGCAGGGTTTAGAGTTGGATTGGACTTGCGTGGTTTGGGACGGTGATTTGCGCTATACGCCGAACGGATGGAATTTCTTTGAGTTCAACGGTGGTAATAAGTGGAATAATATCAAGAAATCTGACCGTCAAGCATACCTTATTAACGCATACCGTGTCCTTCTCACTCGCGCCCGTCAAGGAATGATAATCTGTGTCCCCGAAGGCTCACCCGACGACCACACCCGATTGCCAGAATATTATGATAGCACTTACTACTATTTAAAAAATTTGGGTATAGAAGAAATTTGAAAAAAGTTGCTTTTAAGGTGATAGATTTCTTATCCTCAAGGGAACGATCACTACGTGTGCAGGTCTTTTTTGACTTATATATGAAGTGGTATATAAACACTACATTTCTATGAACAATACCGAATACAATATACCAAAACAACTAAAATACCCGATACAATGAAACGATTATTCTTTCTTTTAGCCCTTGCGATAGTGGCTGCAGGAGCAATGGCACAAGGACCTCAAGGGTCGCGTGGACGTCATAACGACCGGC
>OCVV011319552.1_pt1 | contig 31423 bp, 16 predicted proteins | sample 1539721 | NCBI WGS metagenome assembly OCVV01 (sample SAMN02144230, study PRJEB22623) | gut metagenome | biome: sheep rumen | host: Ovis aries | place: New Zealand | reverse complement strand
GCGCCCTGTAAGGGCAAAACCATTATAAATATAAAAGATACTGCCCTTACAGGGCGCAGTTTTCCTAGCCGTCCTTCACCCAGGGCGCTGCCCTGGGCTAAGTGATGTTGCCCCTTCGGGGCGTCCTCGTGCCACTCTTGCCATCTCATTCCCCCCAAAAAAAGTAAAGGATGAAGGCCCAAAACCTTCATCCTTTACCTTTTTATGTCTTATTTAAAGAACTGTCAGCTGTACCAGACAGAAGTGTCGGAGGCTGACTCTGCTCGGAGTTCGTCGTGCTCCAGATTGTAGACGTTGTCATACTCGAAGAAATACTCTTCTTCTTTCTTTCTTCCATTCTTCATAGCTGTTCCTCCTATTGCAACCCGCTTGGCCCCAGACCGGGCTGCCTTTAATCCATTTTGGGAACTGGGGCTACTTCCCACGTTGCAAAAGTAATAATTATTTCTTGTAAATCAAAGAAACTTTTTATTTTTTCACCATCTATTATGTTAAATTTTGTTTAAACGCCACAAAAACATTAACAACAATAACCTACTATTAGGAAAAATATACTAATTTTACAGCCTAATAGCACGAAATAGAGTGAAAAATTATTTAACTAACTAACAATCAACATTATCAACTAATCCTTAAATTAAAAAGCAATGGAAAAGGAAAAGAACGCAAAAGGGCTCTTGCGCAGAGCTCTCTGGACAATGCTTTTCATGCTCTTTAGCGTGGGAGTCTACGCACAGGATATCACCGTGCGAGGCTCTGTAGTAGACCAGAACGGCGAGCCCGTCATTGGCGCCACGGTGAAAGCCGCAGGAACCAAGGTGGGTACCGTGACGAATGCTAACGGTGAGTTCTCCTTCAAAGCTCCGGCTAACAGCCAGATTGAGGTGAGCTACATCGGTTTTGCTTCCCAAACTCTGAGAGCTTCCGGCAACATGCAAGTCGTGCTTTCGGAAGATGCTACCGGTCTGAACGAAGTCGTGGTGACCGCTCTCGGTATGAAGCGCGAGGCTAAGGCCCTGGGTTACGCCATGACCGAGTTGAAGGGCGACGAGCTCGACGCCAACCTCATCAACCCCGTGCAGGCTCTGCAGGGTAAGGTGGCCGGTGTCGAAGTAACCTCGTCTGATGGTGGTATGTTCGGTGCCTCGAAAATCTTGATCCGTGGTGCTTCCACGCTGAACAAGAACAACCAGCCTATCTACGTCATCGACGGTGTGATCCTCGACAACGACATCGTGGAGAACGACGCCGACTGGGCATCGGGTGCTCAGAACTACGGTAACGAGCTGAAGAACCTGAACCCCGACGACTTCGAGACGGTTTCAGTGCTGAAAGGTGCTGCCGCTACCGCCCTGTACGGTTCGCGCGGTCTGAACGGTGCCGTGGTCATCACCACCAAGAGTGGTAAGGGCAAGCGCGGTCTGGGTATCGACTTTACGCAGACCTTTGGCTTCGACAAGGTGACCCACCAGCCTGACTTCCAGAACGAGTTCGCAGAGAGCTTCTTCTATGCTTCGAACCCCAAGAGCGGATTCCTGCAGAACGACCTCTACTGGCTCAACAGCGACGGCTATCCCTCTTACAAGGTGCTGAGCAGCTATGGTGAAATGGGTACCGCTTTCGGTCCTTCTTTCGACTTCATCAAAGCTAACGCTAAGGACGGCTTGATGGAAATGTACGACGGCCAGCTCCACACTCCGGGTGCTTATGCCAACAACTTCAAGGATGCCTACGACACCGGTTTCTCGACCAACACCAACGTGGCCATTTCCGGTGGCAACGAACGCACCTCGTTCTACACCTCTATGTCTTATCGCTACAACAACGGTACGTTGCCTAACAACGACTTCCGTCGTCTGAGCCTCTTGGCCAAGGCCAGCCACAAGATTACCGACAACGTTGAACTCGAGGCCAGCATGACCTTCGCCAACTCGAAGCCGCGCAACGCCCAGCCCAACATCGGTGAAAACTTCGTCAACGGTACGTGGGACCGTATGTACGACGCCAAGTACTATCGCGACAAGTATAAAGGTTCGCATGGTGGTATTGCCAACACCTCCTATGGTGATGAGTGGGGCTACGTCATCGGCCGCGGCACATGGTGGTCAATCTGGGAAAATGAATACTACCAGAAGGAAACCGTCGTACGTCCCGACTTGAAACTCACGTGGAGCTTCACTCCTTGGCTAAAATGGGTGACCGAAGCCAACTACAACTACTACTTCATGCAGGGTGAAGGCAAATATCCTGGTAGTGGTTACTACAACCAGGGCGGTAGCTACAGCACCTCGCAGACCCGCAAGGAGCAAATCAACCTGAACACCAACCTGATGGTTGACAAGCAACTCAACGAGGACTGGCACCTCAATGGCTTCCTTCGCTATGAACTCTACAACGGCTATCAGTCCTACATGAGTGCCAGCACCAAGGGCGACTTCATCGTGCCCAACCAGTACTTCCTCGCCAATGGCTCAGAGGGCTACAATGCTTCTGCACGCATTTCTCAGACTAAGACCATCCAGTCGATTGCTGCACAGGTGGGCTTCAGCTGGAAGGATCAGGTGTTCGTTGACGTCACTGGCCGTAACGACTGGTCGTCATCGCTCGTCTATGCCGACGGACACGGTACCTACAGCTACTTCTATCCCTCTGTAAATGCTGCATGGCTTATCACCAACACTTTCCGCGAGAAACTGCCCGACTGGCTCAGCTTCTGGAAAGTACGCGCTTCTTATGCTGAGGTTGGTAACGACACCAATCCTTATTACATCAACTCGGCTTACGGCCTTGAGAGCTACACCAACCAATATGGCAAGCCCTTCTCAACAACCGTATCGAGCACTACTTACAGCCAGGATCTGAAGCCTGAGCGCAAGAGATCGTGGGAAGTTGGTACCGACATCCGCTTCCTGAACAACCGCATCGGTCTCGACTTCACCTACTATAAGGAGAACACCGTCGACCAGATCATGACCGTGTCGATTCCTTCCGTTTCTGGTTACAACAACGCTCTGATCAATGCTGGTAACATCCAGAACAGTGGTGTTGAAATCGCCCTGAACACGACTCCCGTGATGACCAAGGACTGGCAGTGGGATTTGAACTTCACCTACACGAAGAACAGCTCTAAGATTGTTGAACTGTCTGACCTCTGCGCCGACTACATCTCCCTGCAGGGTTATACCAACTATGGTAACTACCGTATCGGTTCTGTGGCCAAGGTGGGTGGCACTTATGGTATGCTGATGACCGACGCTGCTCCGCTTATCGACCCCGTGTCTGGTCTGCAGGAACTCGACCTGAGATACTACAATGCCGGTTACTACACCCCGATTGTGAAGCGTAACGGCACCGTGGAAGAAATTGGCAACTCTGTTCCCGACTTCCTCGGCAGCATCAACACCTCGCTCCGCTGGAAGAACTGGACGCTGAGCGCCAGCTTCGACGGCCGCTTCGGTGGTAAGGTTGCTTCTTACGGTTCTCACTATGGTAACGCTTACGGCTACACCAAGGCTTCGCTCGAAGGTCGTGAAGGCCACGGAGGCATCAGCTTCAAGTCAGGTTTCGACGGCTTCGACTACAACGACGGTATGATTCCCGAGGGTATCGTGACAACTGGTTCACAGATTGTGCAGCCCGACGGCTCGATGTACACCGTAGGTACTGGTAAGTACAGCAGCGGTGAAACCTGGGCAGAGCTTGTTGCTGCTGGTCACGCCGAGTATGTACACGCTGGTGGTTGGCACTACTTCTACAACTCTTGGGGACAGGCTGTCGTCAACGACACCTGGTTCAAGACGCTGAACTACATTGCCTTCCGCGACCTCTCGCTGAGTTATCAGTTCGACAGCAAGATTGCTAACAAGATTGGTGCTCGTCGCCTCAGTCTCGCTGCCCAGGCCCACAACCTCGGCTACCTGCTGAACACGATGCCTAACCATGAGAATCCTGAAGCTGTTGCCGGTACTACTGCTGCTGAGTTCCGTATCCGTCAGTTCGCTGGCGTGACGACCAGCTTTACGTTCACTCTGAAAGCTACATTCTAACCTTATAAACGAAGAAAGAATATGAAACTCAATAAATTTTTCATTGCAGGTGCCATGGGCGCTGTGCTCATGATGAACATCAGCTGCGCCGATGACTATAAAGAGTTGAATCAGGATCCTGCCAACGTTACCAAGACCATGCCAGAAGGTCTGATGACGGCTGCCATCAACACATTCCAGCCCACGGACTATCTCGTTTGGTTCTACAATGTACAATACTTCACCCGTTGGGACCAGATGGGTACTCCCGGCGGAGGCTTCTCTGACGACTTCACGGGCATGGCTGAGTCTGGCGGTCAAGGCAGCCAGTACATCAACACGCTGAAGTATCGCAACCGCATCCAGAACTACATCAACGAGACGGGTGAGGTCGAGAACAACGGCTATCTGGCCGCTACGGGCATCATGACCATCTACCTCGGCATCTTCGATACCGACATGTATGGTTCGATTCCTTACACCGAGGCTTGCCACTACGACGACCAGGGCATCTTGACCCCGAAGTATGAAACCGTAGAACAGCTCTACGACCTCTGGATCAGCGAGCTCAACGAATACATCACGATGCTGAAGGCCGACGGTCTCTCGGGCGTCACCCGACAGGACGCTGCTTACGGCTGCGACTGGTCAAAGTGGGCTAAGCTGGCCAACTCGCTGAAGTTGAAGATTGCCGTGCGCCTCTACAACAACGATCCTCAGAAAGCTCTGGCTATTGCCAATGAGGCTGCCAGCAACTCGGCAGGTCTCATCACCAACATCGAAGACGATTTCCGCTTCGCCAAGGCTACCGACTGGGCTTCCGGCAACAATGACTATGTCTATGGCACCGGTAACGGTCTGAGCACCATCTATGCTTCCGGCAATGTCTTCAAGTTCATGCTCGACAGCAAGGACCCGCGTATCCGCTTCATCTATGCCAAGAACAGCTACAACTCGAAGGTTGTGCAGAGCTTCATCGACAATGGAAAATATGATGATCTCCCCAGCGCTGTGAAAGAGAATGTCGTGCTCGACGAGAACGGCAACTTCAAAGAGTGGGGTGGCATGGGTGAGCCTTGGGTTCGCTATACTGCTCTTCCCATTCAGTACTCGCCGAAGACTCAGCACGATGCTGGTCAGCTCTCTGACGAGGAGTTCGAGGAGTATTGGAATCCTGGCATCCGCTATCAGATCCAGATGGGCGACAACCAGCGTTCTTACAACCCCTGGAGCTATTATTCCGAGGAAATGCGTCGCGGCCGCGTCGACTTCCAGGTTCCTACGGCTATGACCCAGAAGGAAGACGGAACTATCGACATGCACGTCATTCAGGACACCGACGACAATCCTCTCTATCAGATGTATCTCGGTGCCGGTGAAGTGAACCTCTACATGGCTGAGTTCGCCCTGCTGAGCGGTGGTTCGTTCGGTGGCAAGACTGCCGAGGCTTGGTACGAGGCTGGTGTGCGCGCTTCTGTCGAGGAGTTCGACGCTCTGGCCAAGGCCAACAAGATTCCTTACTACGGCACCACTTACAACTACGATGAGAACGAGAAGCCCATCGACCTTGTTGATGGTGAAATTGAGGCTATGCTGGCTACACCTAACGTGAAGCTCACTGGCTCTAACGCCGAAAAGCTTGAGAAGGTCTACCTGCAACTCCTCATGCACTTCAGCGAGCAGTGCGACGACCAGTACGTGACCGCCCGTCGCTCGGGCTACCCGAAGGTTGGCTCCAGCCTGCTGCCGTTCGTGAAGTTCCCGAATGTCGAGTTGTCGGCTATTCCTCGCCGCTTCGTCATCACCGAGCCTGTTGTCACCGACATTATGTACGACCTGAAGAAGGCTGCTTACGAAGCACAGGGTTTCAAAACCCTCGGCACCAACAGCCAGGGCTCGCAGTACAACAAGGGCAATGCCCCGCTGAACACCGAGCGTGTATGGCAGGACAAGAATGCTCCGCAGTGGGGTACTCCGAAATAAGTATGTAGCAAATATTTAGTTACAACCATCCAGAAGGCAGGCAACTCATGGAAGTTGCCTGCCTTTTTTCATGCCGACAGATAAAAATAGGTTAAAAAAAATGTCTTCCTATTTATATTCAAAGAGAAAATAGTAATTTTGCAGCGTCAAACAAACTAATCAGTATTCACTATGCGGAAATTTTTCATCATTGCCCTGCTTGCCGTTTGTGCCACCGCCATGGCGCAGGAGAAGCGCATCTATTTTTTCGCCGACTTCCAGAAGACGACCATTCTCTATAAGAACGGAGCCAAGAACGTGACCAATGCCAACTACGACGTGGCCAACCGAAAGGTGATGTTCATGCAGGGCGAACAGCTCATGGAACTGCTCGCTCCCGAAACCATCGACACGCTCTACATGGGTGGCAGCCGCTGGATCTATAAGGACAAGCAGTTCTGCGAGGTCCTCGACCGCGAGGACGGCAACCGCCTGCTCGTGGGCTGGCACATCACGAAGGTGCACGAAGGCTATGAAGGCGCCCTCGGCAGCATTTCCCAGGCACCGTCGCGCAAGGTGCAGCTCAGCGACCAGTTCGGCATGGGCACCATCGCCGGCATCAGCGGCGGTATGTACAACGGCTCCTTCGGTGTCAACCAGAACGATGGCAACGGCCGCAACTTCGATGTCTGGAGGACCAAGAACCAGAGCACCTACTACTTCTCGAAGAACGGCCGCGAGTTCTGTGTGAAGGGCATGAAGAGCGTGCTGAAGGCTTTCCCCACGAAGAAGAATGAAATCAAGCAGTACGTGCGCGACAACGATATCAACACGCTCACCGCTGAGGGCATGCTGCAGGTCATCGACTACCTGATTTCCCTCTGACTTCCACATTCCTCCTGACAGGAGGGGATTCATTTTTTATATTAACTGATCTCCGCGACAGGCTTTCCTGCCGCGGAGAGTTTTTGGGTGACGCCGGCGCCCGTCTGCATTAGGAGATACTTCATCTCGCCATATTTTGAGTCCTTTGATAAGGGACGGCTATCAGGCAGGGGTTAAAAAAACTACTATTTCTTTTGTTCTGAACTCTATTTTTCGTAACTTTGCACCCAAAATACGGAAGAGAGACGATGACAGACTGGCTTAACGAACTTCTCGCCACGCATTCAGCACTACAGACCGTTGTGGTGCTGTCGATTATTTGCAGCGTGGGCCTTGCCCTTGGCAAGGTGCGCGTAGGCGGTGTGTCATTGGGTGTAGCCTTCGTCTTTTTCATCGGCATCCTAGCCGGACACCTTGGTCTGAGCATCGATGCTCAGACACTCGACTATGCCGAGACGTTCGGACTGGTTGTCTTCGTCTACATGCTTGGCTTGCATGTAGGTCCCCATTTCTTCAGTTCGCTGCGCCACGAGGGTATGGAGCTCAATCTCTGGAGTTTCGCCGTCATCGCGCTGGGCACGGTGATGGCCGTTGCCCTCACGGGAGTGACCAACGTCAGCCTGCCCGACATGGTGGGCGTGCTGTGCGGAGCCACCACCAACACCCCCGCGCTGGGTGCCGCCCAGCAGGCACTGGCCCATCTGGGACTGCCCACAGGCTCGGCTGCCCTGGCCACCGCCGTGACCTATCCGCTCGGTGTGCTCGGCGTCATCCTGGCCATGATGCTCATCCGCCGACTCTTCGTAAAGCCTGCCGACTTGGAACTGCGTTCCCAGGATGCAGACGACCAGACCTACGTGGGCCAGTTCGTCGTCGTCAATCCCGCGCTTGCCGATAAGTCGGTAGCCGAAATCTCGCAGATGAGCCACCTGAAGTTCATCATCTCGCGCATCTGGCGTGGGCAGCAGGTGCTCGTGCCGCAGGCCGACACGTTGCTGCGTCTCTACGACAACGTGCTCGTGGTGACAAAGAAGGACGACGTCGGCGCTATGGAAATTCTCTTCGGCGAGAAGACCGAGACCGACTGGAACGGCGAGAAGATAGACTGGAACCACATCGACGCGAAGGTGGAGAGCCGCACGCTGGTGCTCTCGCGCAAGGTGCTCAACGGCAAGCGGCTGGGACACCTGCAGTTGCGCCACACCTACGGCGTCAACGTCAGCCGCATCACGCGCGGCGATATCAAGCTACTGGCCACCGACGACCTGCGCCTGCAGTACGGCGACCGCCTGACCGTGGTGGGCGAACCGCGCTCGCTCGACAATGTGGAGAAGTTCCTGGGCAATGCCGTCCAGACGCTGAGCGAGCCCAACCTCGCCGCCATCTTCCTCGGCCTCATCATGGGACTGGCCCTGGGCACCATTCCCGTCTCGCTGCCCGGCATGGAGAGTCCCGTCCGACTGGGCATTGCCGGCGGCCCCATCGTCATGGGCATCATTGTAGGCTCGCTGGGTCCCCGCCTCCACTTCATCAGCTACACCACGCGCTCGGCCTCGCTCATGCTGCGCAAGCTCGGTCTGTCGCTCTATCTGGCCTGCCTCGGACTCGATGCCGGCCGCGACTTCTTCCAGACCGTCATGGGTCCCGAAGGTCTGCTGTGGATAGGGCTGGGCTTCGTGCTCACCGTGGTGCCCGTGCTCATCATCGGCATCATCGCCCTGCACACACACCGCTATGACTTCGGCACCATCTGCGGCATTCTCTGCGGTTCGATGGCCAACCCAATGGCACTGGGCTATGCCAACGACACCACCCGCGGCGATGCGTCCAGCATTGCCTATGCCTCGGTCTATCCGCTCGGCATGTTTGTGCGCGTCATCATCGCACAAATGCTCATCATGTTCTTTGTTTAATTCCCCCACCACCCATCTCTTCTTCTCTTCATCCCAGCATGTCCTCCAATGCTTTGATGAATGCAAATGCATACTCCTATCAAGTCGTAGTTTTGGAAGCATAAGGAGGGGGAAATGGGACTATCCTTATCACGTACCTAAAGGCGCGTGTGGCAGCGGCTTTATCATTTTTTACTGCTGACACACAAAAAACAGAGAAGGGGGAGGTAGCAACACCTGAAAGGCCAGGCGGCTCAGAAGGGAGCGGGAGCGGTGAGGGTCATCGGCTCGCCGGTGCGGGGATGGCGGAAGGTGATGGAGGCGGCATGCAGATAGAGGCGGCGGGCCTCGCGCAGGCCGTAGAGGTTGTCGCCGAGAATGGGATTGGCGAGGCCCGAGGGATGGGCACAATGCACGCGTAACTGGTGGGTGCGACCCGTCAGGGGGAAGAGCGCCACGCGGGTGTGGCCGTCGGTCTGGCCGAGGTAGCGCACGAGTGTTTTTGCCTGCTTACCGCGCTCGGGATCCACCGACTGGTAGGGGCGGTTCAGCGGGTCGGAATAGAGAGGCAGGTCGATGAGGCGCTCCTCGGGGCCCGTCCACACGTTGGTTTCGAGCAGTGCTTCGTACTGCTTCTTCACCTCGCGCTCCTGAAACTGCCGCTGCAACTCGCGGTAGGCCTGGCGCGTCTTGGCCACGAGCAGCAGTCCGCTGGTGGGCTGATCGAGGCGGTGTACGGTGAAGGGCGAATCGACGTCGGGGTATCGGTGGCGCATGATGCTCAAGACGGAGTAGTACTCCGAGATGCCGGGCACACTGAGCAGTCCGGCGGGCTTGTTGACAACCACGAGGTCGGCATCCTCATAGACGATGGGGAGTTCGGCGGCAGGCTGCTGCTGGGCGGCGGCCGTGTCGCAGCCGGCAGCCTTCTCTTCGCCCAACATCCAGCGCAGGATGGGGAGACACTTGCCTCGGCAGGCGGGGTAGAAGCGGCCGTCGTGGCGAATCTCGACGCTGGGCGACGGTCCCACCCAGAACATGGCCATTTGGACGGGGCGCAACTGGTGGGCATAGGCATACTGCAGCAGACGCGGCTCGCAGCACTCGCCAGCCCCACCGGGCGGCACGCGCAGCGAGGTGTCGCGGAAGATGTCGATAAGGTTGCGCCGCTCGCCCTGCGCGTTGAGCATCTGGAACTGCTCGAACAGCCAGCGCTGCAAGGCGTCCGACTGCTGGCGGCGCTGGGTCTTCAGCGTGCGTATGGGTTCCTCGTAGGCTTCCGAAGCGGCTATGAGTCCGTCAATCGTGGCGGCATACTGCTTCTTCCGCCTGCGATACTCAGCCTTCATGAACTGGCTCTCGCGAATGAGGACAGCCTCTTCGTCGGCCGTAAGCCCACCCTCGGCACGCCGGGCCCGACGTCGCTCGCGCGCCTCAAACATGGTGCGCTGCATGTCGCTGAGCGTGTTGCCTGCCTCGCGTTTGGCTTCGGCCAGCGCCTCCAAGGCCTGCAGCCGCTCGGGCTGCTGCTCAAGTTGCTCCACCTGCCGATTGATAGCAGTGATAGCGGCTTCGTGTTGCTTGAAATAACCGTCGGGCTGCAGGTAGTCAAACACGGCAGGAACGAAGCCGGGCCAATCGCTGCGCCCGCGAATCTGGCCGGAATAGCCCGTCAGATAGCCGCACGCGCCGTCTTCGCTGCGTTCTACGATGAGCACACCGAACATCTTGCCCTCGGTCTCGCCCTGCATGAGTGCCTTGATGAGTGGCAGGGCCTGCCGCCGAGCCTCCAGGCAAAGCGGGTGAGGCTCGTAGTAGAAGGGACTGTTCATCTGGGCGGGCATCGCAGGATGACCGTCGAAAGGATGGAAGACTGCCGACTGGAGGGCAACCGTCTGTTCATATTGAGGAATATCGCTCATATTTCCGGCAAAGGTACGAAAAAGTTTCTGATTCTTTTTGCATTTCGCTCACTAATTCGTAACTTTGACGTTCGTCGAAGATACTTTCGTTCGTAAATGAAAAAGAAAAATCGGTTTTCTTTTTGCATTTCGCTCACTAATTCGTATCTTTGCGACAGAAACTGGAAATCTAAATCGAAAATATGACAACTGAAAAGAAAGTGAACGAGGTCACCCTCGAATGCCTGAACAACGGGAAAAGTATCGAGGTGCCCATCGGGACAAGCCTCGAAGAGGCCTATGCCAAAACGGGGTTGGAAATGAAGCACGGCCCCGTGGTGGCACGTGTGAATAACAAGGTGGAGAGCCTGCACTACGACCTGTTCCGCCCGAAGCGGGTGGAATATCTCGACATCACAGTTCCGTCGGGGTCGCGCACCTACACGCGCACGCTCTTCTTCATTCTCTGCAAGGCCGTGAACGACCTCTATCCGAAGGGATCGGTGGTCATCGACATCCCCGTGTCGAACGGCTACTACTGCAACCTGAAGATTGGCCGCAAGGTGACGCCCGATGATGCAGTCGCTCTGCGCCGACGCATGCAGGAAATCATCGATGCCGACGTGCCCATCAAGTACCATGAGGCACTCACCGAGGACGCCATCGCATTGTTCCGCAAACTGGGCGCCGGGTCGAAGGTGAAACTGCTCGAGACGCTGGGCCGCCTCTACACGACCTACTGCGACCTTGATGGCTACGTGGATTATTTCTACGGGGCGCTGCTGCCCTCCACGGGCTACATCCGCCTGTTCGGCCTGGAGCCCTACTACGACGGTCTGCTGCTGCGCATTCCCTCGATGAAGAATCCCGACGTGCTGGGCGAGATGACGCGCCAGGACAAGATGTTCGAGATATTCAAGGAGCACCACCGCTGGCAGAACATCATGGGTATCAGCACCGTCGGCCAGTTCAATGCGGCCGTGCAGATGGGCTATGCCAGTGACATCATCAACGTGTCGGAGGCGCTGCAGGAGAAGAAAATCAGCCGCATCGCCGACATGGTTGCCGAGCGGCCCGGCGTGCGCATGGTGCTCATCGCCGGACCGTCGTCGAGCGGCAAGACCACCACGTGCAAGCGTCTCTCCATACAACTCGTGACCAACGGCATACGGCCCGTGCAGATTTCGCTCGACGACTACTTCGTCGACCGCGAATGCACGCCGCGCGACGAGAAGGGCGAGTTCGACTACGAAAGCCTGTATGCCCTCAACATCGAGCTCATCAACAAGCAGTTCAACGCGCTCTTCAGGGGCGAGGAGGTGGAACTGCCACGCTACAACTTCCAAACAGGTCGCAGTGAGAAGAGTGGCAAGAAACTGAAACTGCGTCCGCGCGACATCCTGGTCGTTGAAGGCATTCACGCGCTGAACCCCGAACTGACGGCACAAATTCCCGAGGAACAAAAATTCCGCGTCTATGCCTCGGCGCTGACCACCATCCTGCTCGACACCCACAACTACATCCCCACCACCGACAACCGCCTGCTGCGCCGCATCATCCGCGACGTGAAGTACCGCGGCTGCTCGGCCCGCGACACCATCCACCGCTGGCCGTCGGTGCGCGCCGGCGAGAATAAGTGGATATTCCCCTTCCAAGAGAATGCCGACGCCATGTTCAACACGGCCATGATCTACGAATTGGCCGTCATCCGCACGCAGGCTGAGCCCGCCCTGGAGCAGGTGCCCGAGAACTGCGAAGAGTATGCCGAGGCTTATCGACTGAGGAAGTTCCTGAAGTACTTCAAACCCCTACCCTTCGACTCGCTGCCTCCCACATCGCTCCTGCGCGAGTTCCTTGGCGGCAGTTCCTTCAACTATTAAAATCCCCTGAAACAACTAGACCATCTAGAGCTTCTAGAAAAACCGGAAAAAACTAAAAGCAACATGAAAAGAAGAATCACCCTCCTCCTGCTGCTGGCACTCACTGCCACCAGCGGCCTCTTGGCCAAGAAACAACCAGAGCCCATCATCGTGGCCTATGTCGCCTCATGGGGCTCGCAGCGCATGCCCGACCCCACGCTGATGACCCACCTGAACTACGCCTTCGGCAAGGTCACCGACACCTTCGATGGCATGACCATCCAGAACACCGACTTCCTGCGGAAGGTGATGAAACTGAAGGAGCAGAACCCGAAACTGAAGATTATCCTCTCCATCGGCGGATGGACCGCCGGCAACTTCAGCGAGATGGCGGCCGACGCGCGCTGCCGTATGGGCTTTGCCCGCGACTGCAAGAAGGCGGTCGACGAGTATGGCCTCGACGGCATCGACATCGACTGGGAGTATCCCTCCAGCAACGAGGCCGGCATCTCCGCATCGCCTAACGACATCGACAACTTCACGCTCCTCATGCGCGACCTCCGGCAGGTGCTGGGCAAGAAGACGCTGCTCACCATCGCTACCATCGCCGACGCGAAGTACATCGACTTCCGTGCCTGCATGAAGTACCTCGATTTCGTCAACATCATGGCCTACGACGTGGCCAACCCGCCCAAGCACCACACCACCCTCTACCGCTCGCCGCTCTCGGGCCGCATCACCGTGGAGGAGGCTGTGCAGGCCCACCTGAAGGCTGGCGTGCCCCGCCATAAGCTCACGCTCGGCATGCCGCTCTACGGCCGCGGCGCAGGCTCAAACAAGGTGCTCGGCAGCTTCGTGAAGACGGGCGAGACGGGTGGAAAATACAAGCGCATGTGGGACGACGTGGGCAAAGTACCCTATCTGGCTGGCGACGACGGTAAACTGGTGCTGGCCTACGACAGCCCCGTCTCCCTGGCCTACAAGTGCCAATATATCAAGGAGCAAGGTCTCCTCGGCGCCATGTACTGGGAGTGCACCGAGGACAACGACCTCCTTGAAGGCATGCGAGCCATCTGGCTCTACCTGCGGTAATCCTCTCCCCTCCCACCACTGAGTGGGAGTTTTAGTAAAGTTCTTATGTTACGTATGTCTATGAAGTTCCTGATTGCACCTGTTCTTTGGTGTCTCATTACTTTGACCACCTCGGCGCAGGCTGCTGAGCCCCTCGACACCGTGCTCGCCCGGTTGGATGACCAGATTTCGGAGTGCCTCGACGATGCCACGCGCCTCGACGAAGGACTTGCCCTCATCCGCCAAGCACTGGCCATGAAAGGCGTTCAACAGTCTAAGCTCTATCCCGTGATGCTTTTCCACGAGGGCACCTACTACATGAACAGCGGCGACATGGCCCGTTGCAAGCAGCGACGCCTCCACCTGCTCCAGATGCTGCCCGTCGCTGACTATCCCGAGCTGAGCATCAGCGTTCCCCAGGACCTGGGACTGGTCTATCGGCGCGAGGGCCTCTGCGACTCGGCATTCTACTACTACGACGTCGCACTCGACGAAGCGCTGAAGCAGAACGACACCGAGTGGCTGGCCGCCATTTCCGCCAACGTGGGCATCCTGCACTTCAATCTCAACCACTTCAGCGAGGCTGCTCGCTATCTGGACCGCGGGCTGAACTACGTGCGACAGGTCGATGATCCCTACACTCAACTCTGCATCCTGCAGGCCTACGGTGCAGCGAAGCTGGCCCTCGACAAGCCCGCCGAGGCCAAGCCGCTGCTGAGTGAGGCCTACCAGATGGCCTGCGAGGCCGAGTCGCCCGACTGGCAGGTGCGCTGCCTCACCACCATGCTCAAGGTTTATAACCGTTTAGAGCAGGCCGACTCCGCTCGCTACTGCGTCAGACAGGGAAACGAGTTGCTCCAGCAGCTGCCTCCACGTAGCATCAATGCCATCGGCTTCGTCACCGCCCGTGCCGACTACTACTACGAAAAACAGCAGTGGGAGCAGGCCCTGCGCGACTTCCAGACCGTCATGGCCGGGAACGGTAGCGGGGTGAAGACGGCTAGCATCTTCGAGCGCATGGCCCGCTGCTACGGTCAGCTGGGGCGTTGGCGCGAAGCCTTCTGCTACATGGACAGCGCCCGCATCGAGGCCGACACGCTGGCATCGGAGAAGCTTGCCGCGCAGATGGCGGAGTTCAACGTGAAGTACCAGACCATGGAGAAGGAACTCGAGATCACCCGCCTGCAGACACAGCGCACGTGGTTCGTCTTCCTCGTCTTGCTCGCGCTGATGGTGCTGGCAGGATTGTGGCTGTGGTACCGCCAGCGTCGTCAGCGCCACGAGGCCGAGATGCGCATTGCCACACTCGAGACCGAGCGCAAGCGCATTGCCAAGGAACTGCACGACGGACTCTGCAATGACATGCTCGCCCTGGAGATGCAGATGGGCGACGACGTGCCTGGCGATGCCCTCGCCAGCCTGCGCTCACTGCGCCAGCAAGCCCGCCAGCTGTCCCACCAGCTCATGCCGCCCGAGTTCAGCCACCTGAGCCTCAGCCAGCTGCTGAGCCAATATGTGGGCACTATCGATAAGACTACGACCCTCTCTGCCACATTTACCGCCACACCCGACGCCTACGACGAGGCGTGGCAGACTGTTCCGGCAAAGACCAGCCACGAGGTCTACCGCATCGTGCAGGAACACACGTCGAACATCGTTAAGGGCGGCACCGCCACCCTACTCGACGTCCACCTGATGCAGTCGGCCCCCGACCGCTACCAGCTTTGTGTGGTCGACGACGGCCAACCCCCAGCTGCCGACTCCCCGGCTGAGGGCCTCGGCCGACACACCCAGCAAGACCGCATCGTCAGCATCGGTGCCAGCAGCAAGAGCTACCGGCAGGACAACTGCAACCATCTCGAACTGGAATTCAGCGTGTAGCCATTTTTGTCACCTAAAAAGGTGAAAAATCGACGCGCGAGAACGATAAAAGTCCCGACAGCCATGTGTATGTCGGGCATTTTTCTTATATTTGCAGTCACATACACATTTACGCTAAGTCTATCTGAAAACATGAGTCAACCGTCTGACCCCTACCGCATATTGGCCTTCGACGACCATCCCATGGTGCTCGAAGGCATCCGGCACTTGCTGTCGCGCCAGCCTGACCTCCGGTGCGAGGGCATCACCACCCACGCCCAGCTCGCGGAGCTGTTGCAGTCCGATTGCCAGTTCGACCTCTTCATTCTGGACCTGGAGTTGCCCGATGCCGACGGCTTCGACGTGGTGAAGGCCATCCGCCAGCACTGCCCCGATGCTGCCATCCTCATCTACACCATGCATGAGGAGCCGTGGCTGCTGGCCCGCCTGACCCGCCTGAGCATACAGGGCGTGGTCTCGAAGAGTCACCCCGTGAGCTGCCTGACCGAGGCCGTGGCAGCCATTCGCGCTGGAGGCACCTACTACAACGAAGCCTTCCTGGAGCAACTCAGGATTGCCGATGCCAAGCAGTCGTCGGCAGAACTGTCGATGGGTCGTCCCTTCCAACTCTCCGAGCGCGAGCAGCAGGTGCTGGAACGGCTGAGCCGCGGACTGAGCACGAACGAGATTGCCCGCGAACTGTTTCTCTCTGCCAACACCATCGGCACCTACCGCCTGCGGCTAATGCGCAAGTTCGATGCCCACAACGTGGCACAGCTCATTGCCAAGGCCCGCAAGTTTCTTTAGGATGTCGCCGCGGTGAGCCTGTTGTCATGGTTTTGGCAAAGTGATTGGGATGCCTTGTCACCTAAACAGGTGAAATACAATCGGTTATCACTTTTTTCTCCGCGCAAGGACTGGACTTCCAGTCCTTTTTTTGTAATTTTGCATAGATATTTAAAACGTACAAAACAATGAAAATAAGAAAAGTAATCATGGTTGCTCTGGCAACCATCATGCTTGTCGCCAAGGCAAGTACAGTCCATGCAAGCTCATGGCGAGTGAACAACGACGCAACCAAGAAAGCCCACTTCGTTGATATCAATGCCGCTATGGCCAGCGAAGAGGTGCACGATGGTGACACGCTGTATCTGGATCCAGGTATTTCAGAAGCAACTAATAGCGATGTTACGCAAACCATATCGAAGAGTGTAACGATAATCGGCCCAGGGTGGAACAACCATTCTGCTTATGGATCCTTCACTTTTAAGGGGAATCCTAATCCTTATGCCAGACGAGGCTATGATATTTACGTTACAGCCGCTAATTGCAAATTAGAGGGTATCATATTTGATGATGTTTGCACTCTTCATATTCAAAGTGACTATGTGACCATAGAAAGATGCAAAATCCTATACTGGTTAAATGTCTCAGAATATTCTAGGCCTGCCAGACATGTCACGGTGAGAAATTGTTGGATTAATAGTAGCGGCTGCATTTCTGGTTACGACCAAAACAACAGTGAATACTGCACAATTGAAAACAACGTGATTATTACAACTTCTATGAGTTGCATACAGAAATTCAAAAATGCTACCATCAGGAGTAACTATCTCTACTACACACCTGTTGGCAGTTACAGCTCCAAGAATTGCACTGAACTGACAAACTGCACGATAACAGACAACATCATCATTCGCAATGGAGCCGACTACCACAGCGACTTGTTTGGAAATCTCACTAATTGTACTGTCAACAACAATATTCTTTCATGCGCCGAAGGAACATATCCCGAATATCCCGACAATAAATGCATCGACTCTTTCGACCTTTCCACAATCTTCACGATGGAGGGGGAAGATGGTGACTATTATCGGTTGACTGCCGACAGTCCTGCCAAAGGCTATGCCACTGACGGTGGCGACTGCGGAATCTTCGGTGGTGCCTATCCTTACGTGGCAGGCGGCCTGCCCTACGGCCACCCTTACTACACCCGTGCCGTTGTTGGCTCCACCGCTCATGATGGTAAACTGAATGTCTCACTCAAAGTTAAGATGCAAGATGAATAGTTTATGCCATACCTTGCGCAGGGCCGCAGCGGTGGGATTGGCATTGGGCATTTGCACAGGTATTCATGCACAGCTTCAAGCAGAATACTTCGTTGACGACGACCCCGGCTTCGGCCATGCCATCACCGTCACCGACGGCATTGCTGATGACGGAACGTTGCAGTTCCAGCCATCCGTAGCTGATTTGCCTGCGGGCAACCATGTTTTGGGCATTCGTGCCTATAGTATCTCCGCCGACGGCGTTGTCCGCTTTGGCCCTACCATCGTCCGGCAGTTCACGGTGCCTCGCTTGCAGAGCCAGAGGCCTGTGGAATACCTGGAATATTTCTGGGACGACGACCCTGGCTTCGGCCAGGCAACCAGCATCGCGCTGACGCCAGCCACGGAGTTGCGCATGGACGACATCGAGATTCCTGCCGATAAAGACCCGTCGACCGACCTTCTCTTCGTGCGTGCATTCGGCGGAGAGGGCTGGGGCCCCACCGTCACCTGTTCCGTGGAGGAACTCGTCGCCATTGCTGAGGCCGACCTTTCCGCCCTGCGGAAGTTCTATAATGATTACAACGGCTCGACGTGGAACGGCAAACGGTGGGACACCGCCACCGAGAATTCAGCCTCCTTCAGCTGGAGCGGCGTAGACTTCGACAGCGAGGGCCACGTGACTGCCATCGAACTGCCCGACCGCAACATCAGCGGCACCCTGACGGCGGCTACAACCTTGACGATGCCCCGCCTGGCTTCGCTCAACCTGAGCGGCAACCTGCTGCAGGGCGACGTGTCGATGCTGGCCAACGGCGAGCGGCTGCCCTTGTTGGCTACCCTCGACCTATCGTACAACCAGATTGACGAGCTGAGCGAGCTCCTACCCACGACGCTCACCACGCTGAACCTGAGCAACCAGCATCGCGCACGCAATAATAACAAGGTGTTCCCCGACTTGCCCGTTCAGACGGCCGTCGGCCTGAACGTGGGCAACGAAATGACTGTCGGCCTGCCCTCCATCCTCGGCTACAACCACACGCGCCAGAGTCTGTATGTCCACCCGCAGCTTACCGTCTATGACCAGAACCTCAACACCAAGGCTTGGCTGACGTGGTCGCCCGCCCTCGGGGCCTACACGTTCAGTCCGTCGGGCTGGCTGATGAAGGAGACGCAGGATGCCGAGGTCATCGTCGTTCCCACCACCACGTCGGGCGAGAACTACAGCGATGCCTACAACTCCGCCTATCGCGCACAGCTCCACTTCACTGAGGGCGATGCCAACCTGAGCGGATGGGTGGACGTGAACGACGTGCAGCGCACGCTGAACTACGTGCTGCAGAACAACTACAACTACACCACCTTCGGCCTCTGGGCTGCCAACACCTACGACGATGACGACTACAATGCCGACGACGAGACCATCAACATCCAGGACATCGTCTGCACCGTGAACGTCGTGCTGGAAAACGAAGGCAATCCTCGCCCAACGCCGCGTAGGCTGATGGCTGCCGGGCAGGAGACCGCGAACATCGTCTATGCCGACGGACGCACGCTGATGCTCAATGCCAACGACGAAGTGGCAGCCTTCAGCCTGCACCTACGCGGCGCGAAGAGCAACCAGGTGAAGCTGCTGCTGAACAGCCGCCAGTGGCAGATGCAGGCCCGCGACACCGACGACGGTGTGAGCCTCCTGGTGTTCTCACCCGCAGGCTGCACCCTGCCCACCGGCATCAGCCAGCTGCTGCGCACGACGGTCGATGCCGAACCCACCAGCATGCAGGCCACCGGCATCGATGCCACGGAACGGCCCGTCACCCTGCATGGCGGTACCGCCACCGGCGTTGAGATCATTGAGCCTAACCCCGGGCTGAAGGAAACGGAGGGTGTCTACGACCTGCAAGGGCGAAAGCTCTTACAAGGTAACAAAGTAACAAAGTCCCAAAGTAACGAACTCCCCGCCCTTCAGGGAGGGGTCGGGGGTAGGCTCCTCCCCAAGGGCGTCTACATCATGAACGGTAAAAAAATAATGAGATGAACATGACTATATATATGAAGAACAAAGACAACAGCCGCTTGCTGTTCCGATTACCGTTGCTCCTGCTCATGATGCTCTGCACCATGGTAGCCAACGCGCAAAACACGCTGCGCGTGGAGGACTTCACTGCAGCAGCAGGCAAGGAGGCCTCGCTGCCCATCTATCTCGACAATAGCAGCGAGGTGGTGGGCATGCAGTTCGACATCCTCCTGCCCTTTGCCAAGAGCCAGAGCGACGTGACCCTGCTGGCCAATCGCAGCGACGGCCACACCGTTTCGCTGCGCCGCATCAACGACAAGTGCTACACCGTCGTGGTGATGAGCGTTCAGAACAAACCGCTGAAGGGTAACTCGGGACTGCTCATGCGCTTCCCTGTCAGCATCAGCAGCGACGCCCAGGCCGACGACGTGACGCCGTTCAGCCTGAGCAACATCGTGCTGACCGACCGCCAGGGCCACAACGTGGCATCGGCGGCTACGAGCCAGGCCAACTTCACCGTGCTCCGCACACCAACACCCGACTTCACCATCAGCGACCTGCGCATCCTGAACAGCGAGAGCAGTGTGGCTCCTGGCGGCAAGCTGCAACTCAGTTTCAGCGTCAACAACCAGGGAACGGGCGAGAGCCGCGGCGGTTGGACGGAGAAAGTCTGGCTGGAGGACCTGACGGGCTTCCGCGTGTTCGTCGGGTCGAAGAACTACGACAACACGCTCAGTGCGGGTGCCAGCGTGCCCCGTACGTACGAGGTTGACCTGCCGCAGGTGCTGAGGACCGACGGCACGATGACCGCTTTCGTGGAACTCATTCAGCAACAAGGCGCCGGCGAGCTCATTGCCGACCAGGGCAACAACACCGCCACGTCGGCGAACAGCATCCAGGTGGAGAAACGGTTGTTCTTGAGCGAGACGCGCATCCTGCTGGAAGAAGGTGCCAGCCGCCGCATCACGCTCACCCGCTCGGGCGACTGGTCGATGGAAGAAACCTTCACCCTCACCGAGACCAACGAGGCCGGTAGCGACCATCTGCTGACGATGCCTGCAACGGTGGTGATTCCCGCCAAGCAGTCGGCCGTGCAGTTCACGGTTCAGTCTGTCGACAACACCGACGTGAACGCCCAATTCCGCACGGGCATCAGCGCCGTGGGCAGCGACTATCCTGCGGCAAGCATGATTGTCGACGTGCAGGACAACGACAAGTGGCCCCTGACGCTGACCACCGATAAGGACAGCTACACCGAAGGCGACGCGGTGACCCTGACACTGACCATCGCGCAGGCCCTGGACGACGACCTGAAGGTGGACATCACCAACACGGCCACGGCGCGCTTCTATCCCTTCGTGCGCAGCATCACCATCCCGGCTGGCCAGCTATCGGCACAGGCCAGCACGCAGGTGGTCGACGACCACTACCCGATGGCCGACGCACAGCCCACCTTCACCGCTACGGCCACCGGCTATGAGACCGCCCGGAAGACCATCAGCCTGACCGACAACGACTGGCCCGAGCTGAGCATGACGCTCACGCCTGCCACGATATCAGAGGGCGGGGGCTACGGAGCCGCCATGGCCACCATCAGCCGCTCGGGCGACACGCAGGAGAACGTCACCGTGTTCGTGACTTCCACATCCAAAGAACTTTATTTCGACTCCAACAAGAACATCATCCCTGCCGGACAGTCTTCGATTACGATTCCCGTCAGTGTGATGGACAACGCCCTCATCGACGGGCAGCGCACGGCCACCATTACCGCTGCTTTCTGCGACGCACAGACGGGCCAGGCCGCCGGGCAGGGCAGTCCATCGTTCTGCTCGGTTGAAGTGACCATCAGCGACGACGACAGCGGACTGACACTGAAGATGCAGAGCTCGACGGCCACCCTGCCCGAAGGCGGTGGCACGGCCACGGTGACCGTGACGCGCAACACGACGGAGGGCGACTGCACCCTGACGCTCAGCAGCACCGACAGCCAACTGGAATTTCCTGCCACGCTGACCATTCCTGCCGGACAGCAGTCGGCCAGCTTCACCGTGAAGGCCAACCGCAACACGACCGCCGGCGACGACCACTATAGCAGCATCACGGCCTCGGCTGCCGACTACCAACAGGCCCGCTTTACCTTCCTTGTGAGCGACCAGACGCTGCCCCAGTCGGCCTGCGATGCACCAGTCCTGAACGTGGCCACAGCCTACGGCGGACAGACCGTCAGCACCTCGCTGACCGTCAGCAACGAGGGCACGGCACCGCTGCCTGCCGGCATGAACGTGAAGTTCTACGTTTCGACCGACCGCACCGTCCGCTACGACTTCTATCACAAGTCGCCGATGCAGGAGGTGGCCACGTTTGCGACGACGAAAGCCGTGGCAGCAGGCAGCAGCGAGGCGATGGAGTTCAGCATCGCCCTGCCCGACAACCTGAAGGAACAGCAATACTATCTCTTCGCTTGGCTGAACCAAGATCAAGCGACAGAGGAAATCAACCGCGTGCACATGCCTTCGGCTACGACTCCCCTCTTTGTGAAAGCTCCGTTCGCGGTGGTCACGCTGACGACCGATGCCGAGAACTACAGCCGTGGCGACGTGATGCACATCAGCGGACAGATGAACAACACGGCCTCTGGCGTGAGCATGGAGGGACGCGAAGTCGACATCTACTTCATCGACACCGAGAACAATCGCGAAGTGCATACCACGGCGATGGACGCCGACGGACGGTTCTCGCTGGACTACACCGTGGGCAACCTGGCCGGACGCTACGGCGTAGGTGCCTGCAGCAACAATGCTGGCAGCACGGCGGTGCAGGCCCACGTGAACGTGTCGGCCCTGAAGTTGAATCCTAACTACCTGAAGCTGGCGCTCACCGAAGGCCAGACCACGGAGGGCACGGTGAGCCTGACCAACCTCTCGGCCACTTTCATGACCGACCTGCGGTTTGCCATCGAGGGCTTGCCCGAAGGCTGGACGGCAGAACTGTCTGACGATGTGGCCACGCTGGCCGCCGGCGCTACGACGAGCATCGGCTATAGCATCGTGCCTTCAACCGCCTCGGCCGACCAGCGCTATGCCGAAGCCGCACTGACGGTGACGGCCACCGATAATGGCCAAACGGTGCAGACACGGATTCCTCTCTATTATTACAGCTATGCCGCCCAGTGCCAGCTGGTGACCGATGCCGACGCCGGCATCAAGACTACCGTGGCAAAGGACACGGAGCGCACTTGGACGCTCGTCATCCAGAACATAGGCTTGACCGCAACGGGACAGGTCAGCGTGGAATGTCCCGCGTCGCAGCCGTGGCTGAGGACCACCATGACCCAGCTGCCATCGATCGAGAAAGATGGACGGACGGAGCTGCAGCTGACCTTCGGCACCACGGCCGAGATGCTCGTTGACGGCACCTACGAGAGCTACGTCAGGCTGACTCCGGAGAACGGCCGAAGCATCGTGGTGCCCGTGAAGGTGACGGTGGTGAGCACCGACCTGACAACACTCACCGTTGACGTGGTGGACGCCTACACCTTGGGTGCTGACGACGGCAACGGACCGCACGTGAGCGGTGCCACCGTCAGGCTGACCAATGCCCTGACGGGCGAGGTGGTGATGACCGGCACGACAGGCGACGACGGCCTGTATTCCACCAACATCCTGAAGGAGGGCACCTACTATGTCTACGTGACGGCGCCCAACCACTATTACACCGAAAAGACCATCACCGTGAGCCCGGAGGAGGAAAACACGATGCAGGTGTTCCTGAACTATCAGGCTGTGAAGATGGACTACACCGTGGAACGCACCACGGTGGAAGACGAATACGTGGTGGTGCTGTCGATGGACATCGTGCCCGACATCCCGCAGGCCATCGTAGTACCCACGCTGCCAGGAAACTGGGGCTGCGGACTGAACACCTACAGCATCCGACTTACTAACAAAGGCAGGCTGACAGCCACCAACCCTTATCTGGAGTTCCCCGTCATAGAAGGCTATTCGTTTGCCGTGAAGTCGGCCTATCCCGACGTCATCTATCCGGGCGAGAGCTACGATGTAACGGTGGAGTACCAGGGGCCTGAGGACCAACTGGAGAGCTGCATCGGCGGCATCCGCATGCACTACAGCTATCAGCTCCAGGGCAATACCTACCAGACCTCTGAGACCTACGCCGTGAAGGTGGGCTGCGACGACGGCATTCCCACAGTCCTGGGCGGTGGCGGCCTGGACGGCGACGTGAACAACGTGAACCTGGGTGGCAACGATGTCGACCTGAACGTCGACCTGAATGCCGCTGAGGATCAGGATGAGAAGGGCAACACCGGCATGCCCAACATCCAGGTGCGCGACTACACGCAGACCAACCACAACGCCATCACCATGCAGTTTGAGCAGCGGTTCATCCTGACGCGCGAGGCCTTCCGCGGCAACCTGACGATTCAGAACCAGCAGATGGAGGCCATAGAGGACATCCAGTTTGTTCCGACGGTGGAGACCACCGACGGCCAGGATGCCACCAACCTCTTTGCCGTCAGCACGAAGGTGAACGGGCAGCAGGACGACGAAGCCGGCTGGAACATCGCTGCAACGGCTACGGGCACGGCCACCGCACTCTATGTGCCTTCGAAGGAGGCCGCACCCACCGAGGCTGTGGAGTATCTCTTCGGCGGAACGGTTACCTACCGCGACGTGCAGACGGGACAGCTCATCACGCAAGAACTGATGAAGACGCGCCTGGCCGTGAATCCCTCGCCCGACCTGCATCTGACCTACTTCGTGCAGCGCGACTTCCTCGTCGGCGAGCCGGCTCAGTTTGCCCTGCTCGTGCAGAACAAGGGTGCGGGAGCCGCCATCGACTTGAAGATAGAGACCTCTGAGCCTACCGTCGTCAGCAATGAGAACAACCTGCCCGTGGAGTTCACGACGCTCTATACCACCCTTGATGGTGTGGCAGGCAACTTCAAGTTCACAAGCCTCGACCTCGGACGCATCGCCCCAGGCAAGAACTTGCTGGCGCGCTGGTGGTTTGCCTCGAATGTCAATGCCCATGTGGCCAACTATGAGGTTCGCATGACGAAGGCATCGAACTATGGCGAGGAATTTAACCTGATCACCCTCGACGGCGTGCGCGAACTGACTCACAGCGTCACGGGAACCATCAGACCGTCGTCGGCCAACTCAGCCAAGCGCAGGATTGTTTCCGGCAACGGCATCCAGAAGGACACGAACATCTTCCTGCTCAACCAGATTGAGGACGAGGAGAACCAGCCCGACTACGTGATTGACGAGAACGGCGAGGGCACCGACGACCTGGAAATCGTAAGCGGGAAGGCCATGCTGACCGCTACCGACAACGAGGGCGAGTACACCCTGACGATGACCGCTTCGCGCGAGGGATGGGTGTATGGTGTCCTGCACGACCCGACGAACTGCTCCATGCTGCTGACGAAGGTCGTCCGACAGAGCGACGGGGCCGACATGACGGCCAACTTCTGGCAGACCGACCGCACCGTGCAGGCCGACTTCTCGGTGATGGTGGACAACCGCCTGCACTGGGCCGACAACACTGCTACGGCAGAAACCTACACGCTCTACTACGAGCCCCTGCCGACGGATGGTCCAAAGGTGGGTGTGCTGGAACTGCTGACTGACGACGACATCAGCGAGAGCCACGCCACGCAGGCTCGGTTGGTGTTCGACGCACCCATCGACGCCGCCAGCTTCACGGCCGATGACGTAGTGCTTATGGCTGGTGGACGTTCGCTCACAACGGTTGTCGAAAAGGTTTCCGACACGGAGTACATCATCGACTGGAGCAACAACCAGACCGAAGGCGGCCACTACGAACTGACCGTGTTTACGTCGGGCATCAAGAATGCGGCAGGCACTGCCGGAACAACCAGCGAGACCATCAGCTGGACAGGCATCGCACAATTGAGGGGCGACGCCAACGATGACGGCCAAGTGACGATTGCCGACGTGACAGCAACCGTCAATTTCATTCTTGGTTCTCAAGGCAGCAGGTTTGTCTATAATAAGGCTGACATCAATCACGACCAAAAAGTTACGACTGATGATGTGAAAGCTATCGTGAATATGATTCTAGGCAAGTAGGTGAAAGGAAAGAGACCCACCCCTGCCCCTCCATCTTGGGAGTGGCAGGGGGGTGGGTCTCTCTCTCTTTTTACAACTTCTCCCCGTAGCACAGGTCGCCGCAGTCGCCGAAGCCGGGCACGATGTACTTCTGGGCATTCATACCTGAGTCGATGGCGGCACACCACAGCGTGACGTCGGCATCGCCTACAGCCTCGCGCACCATGTCGATACCTTCTTTGGTGCCGATGACGCAGGCAATGTGGACGCTCTTCGGCTTGCCCGTCTTCAGGAAAGCCTCGTAGGCAGCAGCCATCGAACCACCCGTGGCCAGCATCGGATCGACGATGAGAAGCGTCTTGCCCTCAACACTGGGCGCGGCAATGTACTCCGTGTGCACGCCCACCTCGGTGTGCTCGCGGTTGGTGTACATACGAAAGGCAGAGATGAAGGCACTGCCGGCATGGTCAAACACCTTCAGGAAGCCCTGATGGAAAGGCAGTCCGGCGCGCAGCACCGTGGCGACCAAAATGTCGTCCTGCGGCAGCGCGATGTCGAGTTCGCCCAGCGGGGTGACCACGCGCTGCTGGGCATAGTCGAGCACCTTCGAAATTTCGAAAGCCATATACTCACCAATACGCTCAATGTTGTTACGGAACAACAGACGGTTTTGCTGATAGCTCACATCGCGAATCTCTGCCAAAAAGCGGTTCATCACAGAGTTTTGCTCGCTCAGATTGATTGTTTTCATGCTTTCTATTTTTCTAATGATTGAATTATGGGACAAAGATACAAAAAAACACAAAAAAATGCGTAGTTTTTATAAAATTTTCACTAACTTTGCAGACACTTTAATTAAAGTATTCAATTTATATGCTGTTAATACTTAAGCTTCTTGGTTCGCTGGCGCTGCTCATGTTCGGTATGAAGGCCATGAGTGAAGCCCTGCAGAAGATGGCTGGTCCGCAGTTGCGCCATGCCTTGGGTGCCATGACCACCAACCGCTTCACAGGCCTGCTGACGGGTACCATCGTTACGGCTTCCGTACAGTCTTCAACCGCCACCACCGTCATGACGGTATCGTTTGTGAATGCCGGTCTGCTCACGCTGGCACAGGCCATCTCGGTCATCATGGGTGCCAACATCGGCACGACGCTCACGGCCTGGATTATGGCGCTGGGTGCGTCGTTCGACATCTCAAACGTGGTCTATCCGGCCTTCTTCATCGGCATCATCCTCATTTACATGAAGAAACGCCGCTACGTGGGCGACTTCCTCTTCGGACTGGCGTTCCTATTGCTGGGTCTGGCCACACTGAAGGGCACCGGCAACGACATGGACCTGGGTCACAACCCTGCCGTGACGGCATTCTTTGCCTCGTTCGACCCCAATTCGTTCTCGACCACCATCATTTTCCTGCTGCTGGGTGGCGTGATGACGTTTTGCGTGCAGTCGAGTGCTGCCGTGATGGCCATCACGATGCTGCTCTGCTCCACGGGCGCCATGCCCATCTATCAGGGTATTGCACTGGTGCTGGGCGAGAACATCGGAACCACTATCACCTCTAATCTGGCTGCACTCTCGGCCAACACACAGGCGCGCCGCGCTGCCTTGGCCCATATGTTCTTCAACATCTTCGGCGTCCTCTGGATTCTGTTTGTGTTCCAATGGTTCATTGATGCTGTGATCTGGCTCGTCGACTACGTCGGAACAGCCATGGGAAAGGACATGGCCCACATGGACTCCAACGAGAAGCTGAACTTCGTGCTGGCAGCCTTCCACACGTGCTTCAACGTAATCAACGCCAGCATCCTCATCTGGTTTATTCCGCAGATTGAGAAGTTTGTGTGCTGGGTCATCAAGCCGAAGAAGGTGGACGAGGAGGAGGACTTCCGCCTGCACTTCATTACAGCCGGCTTCATGAAGACGCCCGAGCTCTCGGTGCTGGAAGCCCAGAAAGAGATACAGTCGTTTGCCGAGCGTATGCAGCGCATGTTTGGCATGGTGCAGGAACTGCTCAACGAGTCGTCGTCGACAACAGGCAAGAAGAAAGGCGAGAAGGGCGGCGAGGACTTTAACAAACTCTTCTCGCGCATCGAGAAATACGAGGGCATCTCCGACAATATGGAGATAGAGATTGCCAAGTATCTCGACCAGGTGAGCGACGCCCACCTCAGCGACGATACGAAGGCCAAGATTCGCGCTATGCTGCGCGAGATTTCCGAACTGGAGTCTATCGGCGACGCCTGCTACAACATGGCACGCACCATCTCGCGCAAGTACCAGGGCAAGCAGGATCACTTCACAGAACCACAGTACGACCACTTGCACCAGATGATGCAGCTCACTGACAACGCGCTGACGCAGATGAACCAGCTCATGTCGGGCCGCAAGGAGATATACGACGTGAACCGCACGTTCAACATCGAGAACGAGATCAACAACTACCGTGCCCAGCTGAAGTCGCAGAACATCATCGACGTCAACAACCACGAGTACACCTACGCCGTAGGTACCATCTACATGGACCTCGTCAACGAGTGCGAGAAGCTGGCCGACTACGTCGTCAACGTCGTCGAAGCCCGCATGGGTGTAAGGCAGAGGTAAACGAATACACCCCTACAGCCCACCCCTCCCCCTCCCCAAGGGAGGGGTTTTTATACCCCTACAGCCCACCCCTTCCCCTCCCCAAGGGAGGGGTTTTTTATTACTTTTTCTTAATTCGATTAAAATGTAGGGACATTTTCGATATAGTCCTATCATCCCATTCTTTTGTAAGGATGGGGGGCATTCCCCGTCCCTACACTCAGAGGGATAACCGTTAAAAAAAATCCCCCCTCCCTTGGGGGGGGAGGGGGGAGGGGTAGGCTCTTACAGTCGCTTCAGCTGCACGGTGAAGTGGCGCATCAGCGGGGCTTCCCACTCAATGGCAACACCACGCGTAATCTCGGCACGACGGTCGTACACGTTCTTCAGGGCGGCAGCAATCACGTCCATGTGGTTGTCGGTGTAGACGCGGCGCGCTATGCAGAGACGCAGCAGGTCGAGACCACCGAAGCGGTTCTCGCGCGTCACGGGATCGCGGTCGGCCAGTATGTAGCCTATCTCGCAGCCGCGGATGCCAGCCTCGAGATACAGCTCGCACGTGAGCGTCTGAGCGGGGAATTCCTCCTTCGGCACGTTGCACAACACCTTGTCGGCATCGATGAACAGGGCATGACCACCCACGGGACGCTGATAGGGAATGCCGTACTCGTCGAGCTTTTTGGCCAGATACTGCACCTGGTGGATGCGCGTCTCGAGCATCGGGAACTCCGTGTTCTCGTCCAGACCGACAGCCAGCGCGTTCAGGTCGCGGCCGTTCAGACCGCCGTAGGTCAGAAATCCCTCGAACGGGATGCAGAACTGCTTGGCACCCTCGTACCAGTCCTCGCGGTTGGTAGCGATGAAACCACCCATGTTCACCAGTCCGTCCTTCTTGGCCGACATCGTCATGCCATCCACATACGAATACATCTCGCGGGCAATCTCCTTGATGGTCTTGTCGGCATAGCCTTCCTCACGCGTCTTGATGAAGTAGGAGTTCTCGGCAAAGCGGGCCGAGTCCATCACCACGGGCACGCCGTACTTGTGGCACAGTTCGCAGGTCTCGCGGATGTTCTTCATCGACACCGGCTGACCGCCCACGGTGTTGTTCGTCACCGTCAGCACCATGAAGGGCACGTTGCCCTCGTTCTCGCGGAGCACCTTCTCCAGTTTCTCCAGCGAAACGTTGCCCTTGAACGGCAGTTCCAGTTGCGTGTCCTTGGCCTCGTCGATGGTCACGTCGATGGCCTTTGCCTTGCGGTACTCAATGTGGCCCTTCGTCGTGTCGAAGTGGGCATTGCCCGGCACGACGTTACCTTCCTTCACCAAATAGGAGAACAACACGTTTTCGGCAGCGCGACCCTGATGGGTGGGGATGACATATTTGAAGCCGAAGATGCGCTGCACCACCTCTTCGAACCGGTAGAACGACGTGGCGCCGGCATAGCTCTCGTCGCCCAGCATCATGGCCGACCACTGGCGGTCGCTCATGGCGCCGGTGCCCGAGTCGGTCAGGCAGTCAATATATACCTGCTCGGCCTTCAGCATGAATACGTTGTAGTGGGCTTCCTTCAGCCACTGCTCTCTCTCTGCGCGGGTGCTCTTACGGAGCGGCTCGACCATCTTGATCTTCCACGCTTCTGCAAATGGTAGTTCCATAGGTTTTCCTTTGTTTTGATTAGATTATTGTTGTTCTATACATGGTATGTAACACTTTCCAACATGCAAAAGTAGTGAAAAAACGCCAACCAACCAAATTTTTTCTTCATTTTCGACACTGCCATTATCAATGAAAGGGTCTTGAGCCCGACCTGAAACTGCCGGAATAAAAGAGCAGAATCATCGTTCCCTTACGGAAAACCCACCAGCTGATGTATCAAGCAGCACCGTTCGATGCATCCAAAGCATAGAGTTGATGAAGTAAAACAAGGTGTTTTGCAAAGTAAAACAACTTGTTTTGGTCGGTAAAACAACTTGTTTTGTTTTATAGGAAGCATGGTTTGCAGGCACTATATCCTATCTGCCTATGCATCAAACGGGCCTACTTGCATGATTCTCAGTATCGTCTGACTACGAGAAATGAAATCAAAAACTTTGGTTTTTGCTTTGCATTTCGCTCACTTATTCGTAACTTTGCAGCCGAATTTTTCTTTAAAGAAATCTGAAGACTACGCTTATGATGAAAAAAATACTCCTTTTGCTCTTGCTGGCAGGGCCGCTGATGGCTGTGCAGGGTTGGGCTGCCGACGACGGAAAGATGTTGCTGGTGTACTACCGCGATGCCAGCGAACTGCAGCGCCTGGATGTTTTCCCCGAGGCCATGCTGACCGACTGGAAAAACGTGCAGGGACAGTGGCGCGTGAGTACCGTGGCTGACACGGCGTTCTGCTATAACGACGCCCGTGTAGACTCCGTGGTGGTACGCACGAAAGCCGAGGTCGGCAATCGTCTGGCCAGCATCGTGCAGCTGAAGTTCAACAACAAATACAACGACCAGGTGTATACCGACGTGGTGGCCGACATCACGGGCGACTCGCTCATCACGGCCCGCGTGGCTGGCATCGGCAAGTGGCTGACACCCTCCGTGCAGTTCAGCGATGACTCGGCACGCCTCTACGTAGGCCGCGAGCTGCAGCTGAACAAGCAGAGCCGGCGGAAATTCGACAAGGACGTCATCTACACCGTGGCGTTGCCGCGCCAACGCTGCTACGAGCAGGTGCTGGTGAAGGATGCCGTCTGGGACGGCGAAACCGAGCAGTATGTAGAGACGCCAGTGGAACTGGATGCCAGCATGTTCTCGGGCAACCTGCCCGGTCGCGACGGCGAGGGCTGGGCCCAGATGCTCGACGGCGACGTGAACACGTTCTACCACTCTACGTGGGACGTGCCGCAGGAAGAGAAGGAGACCATCTACAACACCGAGCCCTACATAGAGATTGCGCTGCCGGAGGAACTGAGCCGCTTGCGCTTCGGCTACACCACGCGCAACAACGACGGCTACGCCCCGCTGAAGCTGACGCTCTATGCCTCGAAGGACGGCAAGTCGTGGAAGAACATCCGCTCGTTCACGGCCGACGAGGACGGGCTGCCCACGGGTGCGGGCCAGACCTACGAGAGCCAGCAGGTGGACCTGGGCAGCAACTACAAGTACCTGCGGCTGCGCCTGATGGAGTCGCAGCGCCACCGCTATCTGGTGTTCTCCGAATTCCGTCTGTGGCGGGG
>OCVV011360409.1_pt1 | contig 31434 bp, 17 predicted proteins | sample 1539721 | NCBI WGS metagenome assembly OCVV01 (sample SAMN02144230, study PRJEB22623) | gut metagenome | biome: sheep rumen | host: Ovis aries | place: New Zealand | reverse complement strand
TAGGACAGAAACAGAGGACCCGGTCTTTTGCCTTTGAAATCAGAGAGCCTGACGGTGTTGCCGTTTCCGTCCAAACCCTCAAAATAAGGTACTTTAGTGCCAATTTGCAACATATGGAGACCTGTTTTTGAAATGCAAAAGTACACAAACTTTTTAACATGCAATACCAAAAAAGGCATTTTTTAGTTACATTAAAGTAACCACCAACGGAGGCAACGCGACATGGCCGTATGCCTACCGCTGCCAACAAAGCGAAAGAACATGGAAATAGCCCTTATCGGATATGGAAAGATGGGCCACGCCATTGAGGCCATGGCCCCGGAGCGCGGACACCGTATAGTCTGCACAATAGACACGCCCGAAGAATGGGACGCGCGGCAGCAGGCGCTGAAAGACGCCGACGTTGCCATAGAATTCACCACGCCGGCGACGGCGGCAGGCAACCTGCGCAGATGCTTGGAGATGGGCGTCGCCGTGGTGTGCGGCACCACAGGCTGGTATGACGACTACGACAGCATCAGCGCGCTGTGCCGCGAGAAGGGCGGGTCGCTATTCACCGCCACCAATTTCAGCATCGGCATGAACATCATGTTTGCCCTCAACGAAAAACTCGACACGCTGATGGCCGGGCATCCCGAATACAGCGTCTCGATCAGCGAAACGCACCACATCCACAAACTCGACGCCCCAAGCGGCACGGCCATCACGCTGCGAGGACAGATACATCGCGACGATGTGCCCATAGAATCGATACGGGAGGGCGAAGTGCCCGGCACCCATACCGTGCGCTACGACAGCGACATAGACAGCATCATGCTGACCCACGAAGCCCACAGCCGACGCGGCTTGGCCCTCGGGGCGCTGATGGCTGCCGAATATCTGAAGGACAAGCAGGGTGTGTTTACCATGAAAGACCTATTGGCCCTGTAGTGCACCATGAACCGCGTCTTACTCTCAATCAGCCTTCTGGCATGCATGCTGGCTGCCTCGTGCCGCAGCGTCCAGCCGCCGGCGCCCTATGGGGCTTGCCCCTCGCCGCAGCAGACAGCATGGCAACGCATGGAGATGAATATGTTCTGCCATTTCGGCCCCAACACCTTCAGCGGGAAGGAATGGGGCGACGGGACAGAACCCGACAGCCTTTTCAACCCCAGCGACCTGGATTGCGACCAATGGGCCGCCGTGGCCAAAGAGGCCGGCATGGGTGGCATCATCATCACCGCCAAGCACCACGACGGCTTCTGCCTGTGGCCCACAAACCAGAGTCCCCACTCGGTGGCAGGCAGCCCATGGCGCAACGGCCAAGGCGACGTGTTGAGAGAGCTGGACGAGGCCTGCCGCCGGGCGGGTATCGGCATGGGCGTATACATCTCGCCTTGGGACCGCAACCATCCCGCCTATGGCACACCACAATACAACACCGTCTTTGCCAACACGCTGCGCGAAGTGCACCAATCCTATGGTCCGCTGTTTGAGCAGTGGCTGGATGGCGCCAACGGCGAAGGGCCCTCGGGCAAGAAACAGCAATACGACTGGGCACTGTTCCACAGCACCGTGTTCGACATCAACCCCCGCGTTGTTTTTTTCAGCGATGTGGGTCCCGGATGCCGCTGGGTAGGCAATGAGGAAGGCCGCGCCGGCGAGACCTGCTGGTCGACGCTGGACACCGAAGGGTTCACACCTGGCGCCGGAGCCCCAAGCCCCGACACGCTAAGCCGTGGCAACCGAGGAGGGGAGCGCTGGGTTGCCGCCGAAGCCGACGTCAGCCTGCGGCCCGGATGGTTCTACCACGACAACGAAAAGCCCAAAAGCGTGCAAGAGCTACTGCGCATCTACTATGCCAGCGTGGGACGCAACGCCCTGCTGCTGCTCAATGTGCCTCCCGACCAGCGAGGACATATCGCCGAAGGCGACTCGATCCGGCTGATGGAATTCCGCGCTGCCCTCGACAGCATCTTTGCCACCGACTTAGCGCAGAGCGCCCGAGTCAGCGCATCGAACCGACGCGGCAAAGCATTCCAACCGAAGCACGTGTTGGACAGCAGCTACCACACCTACTGGGCTGTTGACGACAGCGTGCTGACCCCCGTGTTGACGCTCACTTTCTCGCGCACACGTCGTTTCAACCGCGTCATGCTTCAAGAGTATATCCCTTTAGGGCAGCGAGTCAGCGCCTTCCACATCGACTACCAAGCCGCCGACGGCAGTTGGCATCGGCTGGCTCAGGCCACCACCATAGGCTACAAGCGCCTACTGCTTACGCCCACCGTTGAGGCTCGTGCGGTGCGTTTGCACATCGATGCCTCGCTGGCGCCGCCCGTCATCAACAGGATAGCACTATACAACGACACCCTTTACGAACCCTGACCTTTCAAACGGCAAGGGGGAAAACAAGGAGGTGGCTGAGAAGACAAAAAAAAGAGGATGCCTCGCGACATCCTCTTTATATCAATTAGTTAAATAAAGAGCTATTAGATGCCCATGCCAAGGCCTAAGAATAAGCCGTTGGTCTTACGTTCGCAGTTGTCGCTCTTGTCGAGGTCGAGCAGGCCCATGTTGTAGCCCAAGAAGAAACGATACTGACCATTGAGGGTAAGGGCGATACCAACAGTGCCATAGAGGTTGAGACGGGAGAGGTCATCATTGTTCTCATACCAGTTTGTGGTGTTTTCGTTGCCAGCGATGGAAATTTTGCTTTGGCCCAAGAGAGCGAACGAAACGGAAGGACCAACAAAAGCAGAGAGTTTGAGGCTGCTGCCAAGGTCGATGCCATAGTTGAAAAGGATAGGCACATCGAGAGTCAGCTGGCTGAGGTTCGATTTGGTTTCGATACCCGCCAGGGTCTTGGACTCCGATTTCATGTTGTAGCGAGCCTGCAGACCCAGGGCGAGGTTGAGGTCGCCAGCGATGTTGGCATTGTAGGTGCCGCCGACGAAGAAACCGTTGAGGCTAACATCATTGCTGCCGACATTGGTGATGTCGTCAGTAATGGTTTCGGGCATATAACCCACATGAAGACTAATTTGTGCTTTAGCACTACCTGCAGCGATGAGAGCCACTGCAACAGTAAATAATGCAACAATTTTTTTCATTTTTTTAGATTTTTAATTTCTGTAAATTAATTTTTTAATAGCGTTTTTTTTCAATTAAAAAAGTCAAATACAAGATGCAAATGTACAAAAAACAGAGAATTTACGTACATTTGCAAAGAAAAAAGTTGCAAAAAAAACTTAAGTTTCACCAACAACAAATTATAACACATATCATTATGGCAAAAAAAATCATTCTTCTGGCCTTATCAATTTTCATGGCGTCACAATTAGTAGCCCAAGAAATCCAAGACACCAACATCCACATCGGAACGCAGACCATACCCGGCTATATAGTCACACTGCCTCAGGATGTCAAAACCGTGCAGAACGTCGTCAACCAAAAGTTGAAAGATGCCAAACTCAAAACCACAAAGAGTGAAGGCTACACCGCCAGCCTTCAGCAGGTGGTGAACGAAATAGCCACCTTCCCCATCAACCTCTACGTGAAAGTAGACGAGCAGGGCCGCCGTTCGGAAAAAGTCACCGTGCTGATGCTCTGCGCTGCGCCGATGAACATTGCCGACCGCATATCCGAGACCTATGTGCGCCGCTATGTGGAGACATTGGTGAAAGACGTGGCCCGCCAAGAAGCCACCGAGATGCTGGCCCAGGAAGAGAAAAACCTGAAGAAAGCGCAAAAAGACTACAAAAGCGCCAACTCCGACCTGGAGAAGATGAACAAGAACATCGCCTCGGATCAGGAGAAGATAGCCTCTAACCAGAAAGAGATGGAAAAGCTGCAGAGCAAGATAGCCGATTTGGAAGCCCGCAACAAGAAGCTAGAGGACAATGTGAACAAGAACACCGAAAAGAAAGGCGAGCTGGAGAAGAAAGCCACCGAGTTGCAGACCACCATGCAGGAGGCAGAAAAGAAAGTGGAAACCTATAAAATGCGCCTGCAATAAGCGACAGAGCATCAACGATGAGACATGCGACGCTGCTGTTAGTATTATCGTTGGCCTTCACCCTTTCGCTGAAAGGACAGCAGACCGTTACCAGCTTGCAAGGCAAGGTGACCGATGCCGCCACGGGTGAGGCGTTACCCTTTGTGCAGGTGGGTTTCTTGGGAACCAACATAGGCACCTCTACCGATATGGACGGCCATTTCAGCGTGTCGAACAGCGTAGGGGCGACGGTGTTGCGTTTCCAGATGATGGGCTACGAAGCCCAAGAGATAACCCTTGAGGCTGGAACCAACAAACGCAATGCCAAGATAGCCCTCGTGCCCAAGGCAAACCTGCTGCAAGAAGTAGTGGTCACCGCCTCGCGCAAGGAAAAAAGCCGCTACCGGCGACGGAACAACCCCGCCGTAGACCTGGTGCGCGAAGTGATAGACCACAAAGAGCACAACAGGCTACAAGCCTATGAACGCTACAGTCGCGACGTCTACGAAAAGACAACCCTTGCGCTCGACGACTTCCATCCCGACTTCGAGAACAAGAGGCTATGGCGCAAACTCGATTTTCTTGAGAAATATATTGATGTGACCCCCTTTGACGCCACACCGATACTCACCATATCGATGCGCGAGATGATGATGCAGCAGTCGTACCGCCGCAAGCCCCGCCAGAACAGGACGCTGCTTACGGCCAAAAGGATGGAGGGCGTAGACCAGGTGCTGGGGCAAGAAGGCATCGACGCCAGCTTGAGTGAGATGTTTGTCCCCATAGACATCTATGATAACGACATCGAGCTGATGCTCAACCATTTCACAGGACCCCTAAACACCGCCTTGGCCACAACTTTCTACAAGTATTACATCACCGACACGGTGACGGTCAACGGCGTGACGTGCGTCGAGCTTTCTTTTGTGCCTGCCAATGTGCGCAGCTATGGCTTTACAGGGCAGATGTACATAACCCTCGACAGCAACTATGCCGTGGCAAAATACAGCATGAATGTGTCGCCCCACGTCAATCTTAATTTTGTACGCGACCTTACCGTCACACAGACCTTCCGTCTGGCAGACGATGACAGCAAAGCCGACACGCGGCGCTATATTCCCGACCGCTGCGACACCTACGGACGGCTCTATATCCACAAACGGCTGCAGGAGGTCTATGCCCACCAGGTGCGCATCTGCCACAACTACAACCTCAGCGACACCGCCACGCTGCTTCCCGACAGCCTGTTCTCGCCGCTGAGCAACACCGCCAGCCTGCCAAAGACCAAGATGCGGCGCAAAGTGTGGAACAGCATGCGTCCCATAGAGCTCTCTGTCAAAGAGACCGTCATCGACAGTCTGCGCTACGAGCTGGCACGTCTGCCAGAATTCCAAGCGCTGAAAAAAGCTGCCGAAATCACCGTTAGCGGATATATACCCACCAATAGCCGTCGCGACAGCAGCCGCTTCGACATTGGTCCCATCTACAACATGGTCAGCTACAACCACGAAGAAGGATGGCGCGTGCGACTGGGGGGCATGACCACCGCCGCACTGAGTCCTCGCAACTTTGTGGAAGGCTATGCCGCCTACGGATTCCACGACCGGAGGCCCAAATTCAATGTCAGTTATATCCATACCTTCGACGACAAAGAGCACCACTCGCACGAATCGCCGATGAGCCAATGGAGCGCCACGGCAGGCTACGAGCTGGAGACTCCGGGGCAGAGTTTTGACAACTTTGACCGGGACAATATCATGATGTCGAACGACAGGCCCCACAAAGTACAGTATGTGGCACAAGGGGTGCTGCGACTCCGCAAGCAGTGGCCAAGCCACATCAGCATAGACACATGGATAGCGGCACGGCGCTACGAACCGGCAGGCACGCTGGAATATCTGCAATACCAGGCTGACGGTAGCCTGAAAGCCGTAGACCACTTTGGCGAAGCCGAATGGATGGGGAAAATCAGTTTCAGCCCTAACCGCAACCCCGACAGCAAACGTCCAGGCAGCAGCGGCATGGTCAACCTCAAGAAAGACGCTCCCACCATCAACCTCAGCCACCGTATTGGCATCATTGAAGGCGGTTTCCGATATCAGCGCACCGACTTTACGGCCGAGAAGCGTTTCTGGCTGGGAGCTTTCGGCCACATCGACGCCAAACTGCAGTCGGGCATGGTCTGGAACCGAGTCCCCTACCCGCGTCTGTTTATCCCCAATGGCAACGACAACCTGTTTCTCTCCTCGTCGGCCTTCAACAGCATGAAACCCATGGAGTTCGTCATGGACCAGTATGCGGCACTTTTTGCCACCTACCATCTGAAAGGATGGATATTGAACAACATACCCCTCATCAAACGACTGCGTTTTCGAGAAGTGGTTGGTTTCAACATCCTGTATGGAGGACTGTCGGCCAAGAACAACCCACAGGTTGAGAATGCCGAAGGGCTCTTCAAGATGCCCGAAAACACCCAGCCCTTAGGCAAAGAACCCTATATGGAATACAGTGTAGGCATTGAGAACATACTGAAATTCATTCGTATCGACTATGTGCGCCGTATCAGCTACAACAGTGGGTTCACGTCGCGGCAAAAAGGATTTATACGAATCGAATTCCGTTTCACCATTTAAACGTTCTGTCACATGAAAGCACATCCATTCAAGATTCTGGTCATCCTCATGACGTTCGCAATGACCGCAACAGCCCAGTACACCGAGGAAGCGGAGAACATACAATATGTGAGCTGGGGGCTCGTGGCGGGACCCAATATGAGCGGATGCCGTATGGCGTTAGACAGCACCGACGGAGCGCCCGACCAGACGCATCCCTGCCTTGGCTTTGATGCCGGAGGCTTTCTGGAATACCACATCACCCCGCGCTGGAGCCTACAGTTTCAAGCCTTAGGGGCTCTGGAACGTACAGCGACGAGCAAAGACGGTCTTGACAATCTGATTGCCACGCTGGGAATCAATATCAGTGCTGCCGTATGCCACCGATATGAAAAGGCGGAAGGCACGTGGCTCGTCACGATGGGTCCCTATACCCACTTCATGATGTGGAACGACATCTACGGCGAGGGCAATCTCGAGAACCCCTTCACACGGATTATCTCCAGCGACCCAAGGACCGGAGAACCGCGATTTGCGATGACCGATTTCTGTGCCGGCCTTGAAATCGCCATAGGTTACGAATTTGCATCACATTGGCAGATCAGGGGCTTCCTGATGTGGGGCATCACCGACCTGCTCAATGTCGACTCTCACGATCTGTACGTCAAGCCCTACAAAGCGGGATGCCTGGTGGCTTACCACTTTCTGTAGCCCAAGCAACTCTGGCAACAGCACACCGAACAAAACAGATTTCCCACCATGAAAAGAAGCCTGATATTCCTGACACTGATGGCAGTATCCCTTCTGACGATGGGTCAGAAAGCCATCGACTCCAATTGGCACGAAGAGGTGAAGAGCGTCTTCCTGACGCGTAGCGACATAGAGATGGAGCGACCGATACTGTGGATTACCAATCCTGGAGACCTCGCCGAACAAATGATGCTGCGCTTCGACATGCTGTGGCCCCAGCCCTACGACCTCAGCTACCGTATACGCCACTGCGACATGGATTGGAACATCGATGCGCTGGAGGCTGGCGAATTCATGAACGGACGAGAATCCGGCCCGATAGAGAACTACCAATTCTCGTTCACTACGCGCATCAACTACGTCAACTACTATCAGCTGGTTCCTGACGCCTACTCAGCCTTTACGGCCTCAGGCAACTACGTGATCGAGGTCTACCCTACCGACTATCCTGACAGTATCCTCATCACACGCCGCTTCTGCGTTGTGGAAGCCCTCACGGACATCGATGTCGCCATCACCAAGCCCCGTGGGGCCTTTGGCAACATCAACCGAGACCAGGAAGTCAGCGTGGAAGTGACACCCAAAGCCGGCAGTTACCTTCCGATGCAATCCGAACACTACCACACCCTTGTGCAGCAGAACCGGCGTGTCGACCTGATTAGGGAAATGCCCTTCAACAACTATTCTGGCACAAAGCTGTGCTACCGGTGGCATGCCGAGAATGTCTTCCCCGGCGGCAACTGTTTCCGTTATTTCGACCTTAGCAACATGAGGGCGGCGACCTACCACGTGCAACGTTTCGAGCAATACGGGGGAGAGAATTTCGCCTTCCTGCAACCCGACGAAGACCGGTCGACGAAAGTCTACACCCAATATTCCAGCCTCAACGGAGGCATGAAAATCAGCATCCGCGACCGCAACAATCCGCAGACCGAGGCCGACTATGTATGGGTCAATTTCAGCCTGCCCATGCAACGTCCTTTCCTCAATGGCAGCATCCATATCGTAGGCGACCTGACCCAATGGCGACTTGACGACAACAGCCGCATGGATTGGAACAGCCAATACAAAGCCTATACCAAACGACTGCTGCTGAAGCAAGGCTACTACGCCTATCAACTGCTGTTCCTTCCGGCAGGCGAAAGCGAAGGGCTCACCGCCACCTTGGAGGGAGACCATTACGTCATGACAAACAGCTACACCGTTTACGTATATTTCCGTCAACCTGGGGCCCGTTACGACCGGTTAGTCGGGCTGAAAGAAGTGCGCAATTTAGCCAACTAAGGACCGTAAATGGCGGCACGTTCCTCATGAGAGGACGGTTTCGAACACGAGTTTGAAAACCTTCTGGGTTGAAGAAGAAATGGGGGCATAGGCAGAAGCCCTTATGCCTACAATCCACAACAGGATACCTTCGCTGTCGCAGAGTACCCAAAGTCCATCCTTCTGCACCCTACTCAATTTAAGATCCGACAACACGTCGCTCACCAGGCGAGACCCCTTCATGCCGAAGGGGACTATACGGTCGCCGTTTTGCCACCGTCGCAGCGTTAAGGGGAAGCGAAGCATGTCATAGTCAAACCATGCCTCGTTGCGCGCCAAGCGAATAGTGCCAGGGTGGTAGTCCTCGATGCGGATATGCAATCCGTCGGGCAAAGGGGCATCGAGCGCATCGCGGTCTATGACGAAAGTAAGCTCATCCTGAGGCTGACGCGGACAGATGATGAGGCATTCCCGATCTTTGACCAGCCGATAGCGCGGCGAGAAGAACTGTTTGCCGCTCTGAGCGTCGAGAGCTTCAGCCACCTCGGCGGCCACCGCTGAAGAGAATCCCAACGGGCGCAACAACTCGAAGACGGCTGTCGCAACCGGTTGGAAGGTCCTGAGGGCAGCAATGTCGACCCTATACCCGTCGCCGACAGGAAGGAGGAGCTGTCGGCGCATGTTGTCGACAGCGGCATTGTAGAAGCATTCCACCTCAGCCATACGTGCAATATTGCCTTCCATCACTTTGTCAAATGCCGGCTGCAGCTGACGCAGCAGCGGCACCAGCTGCAACCGGATGCGGTTACGCAAATAAAGCGGTTGGGCGTTGGTGGCGTCCTCCACAAACGGGAGGTGTTCAGACTGCACAAAGTCGTCAATGTCGTGACGCGAGAAGCAGAGCATGGGACGTACAATATTGCCGTTTTTGGGATGTATGCCATGGAGTCCGCTGATGCCCGTGCCGCGTAGCAGATTGATGAAAAAAGTCTCCACAGCATCGTCGCGATGGTGGGCGGTGGCTATGACATCATAGCCCTCGCGTTGGCGCACCTCTTCGAAAAAAGCATAGCGCTGTTCGCGAGCTGCCGCCTCGACAGAAAGGCCATGAGAGTGGGCATACGACACCGTGTCGAACTGCGCCACATGGCATGGCACCCCACATTCGGCGGCAAGCCGACGCACGAAAGATTCGTCGGCGTCGCAATCGCCAGGGCGGAGGTGGAAATTGCAATGTGCCATGGCGAAGGGGATGCCTGCCAACGCCGTCAGGCGTACCATCGCCACAGAGTCGCGGCCGCCACTAACAGCAAGGAGCACTTGCTGCCTTTCGGCTATCAAGTGCTCCTCAGCGATGAAGTGTAGATAACGGTTCAGCATACCGTCATGGATTAAAGCCCAGCGGGCATTAGCGTTTCAGGACCATCTTACGCATGAGCCGTTCGCCGTTCATCTCGATACCATAGTAGTAGACACCCGATGAGAGCGAAGACTCCTGGAAGTTGACCGATTGTTCACCTGCACCGTAGGTCTCCACCTTCTGATAGACCAGGCGACCCAGTTCATCCATGACGAAGAAGGTTACCGACCCGCTGACAGGCAGATAGAAATCGATACGCGTAGAGTTGTCGAAGGGGTTGGGGTAGTTCTGTTTCAGTTCCATGCCGTTAGCCGCATCGGCGAAGGGGATACCCTCAAAGTAGTTGAGCACCTCGATGACAGAGGTCTGGTTATTCGAAGCGTTGACATCGTCGGAGTTTCTGACCTCACCCGTACCCACATAGGAGCGGGTGTTGCTCTTAGGAACAGTGGCGTTGAAGTCGACATGGTAGATTTGGCCTGGAGCGACATTCATCATCACCTGACCACGTCTGATGGTGGTACCGTTGATAGTAGCCTCGACGGTGACAGGACGTGTAGAGGTAATGTTACCGACGTTTTCGAATCTCATGCGGACATTACAAGTCTCCTCGCGGTTCTCTTCCACTTCGACAGCAATCGGGCGCAGGTCGACGTACTGAATGGCGATATTGGTCGTCGTGTCGTTGGTGTTGTCATTGTCGTTGTCGGCATGGACAAACGCCGTCACCGTGCGGTAGTACTCGTTGTGTCGAGGCAGGATAGTGTCGAAGATGTAGTAGAGCGACGAAAGAGCCGGAACAGGAGTGTCAGAATGATAGTGAGCCGTAACCAAGGTATTGGTATCGTTGTAGTACCAGAAGCCCATATCGAAATCAGAGACGCCGAGGGCACCGACATTGTCAACCACCAACTGGATACGGACGATATTCTGAGTCGAAGTATCGACAAGGATTTCACGAGCCTTGAGGTCCACGATAGCCGAGAGGCCGTCGATGCGTTTGGAGATGGTGTCGTTGTAGACATAGTCGTCGGCAGCCATATCGATATAGGCCTGGAGGTTCATCATACCCATGGAGGCGCGATATTTCTGGTGGAAAGTGTAGTTGAAATATTCGAACGACTCGAGGGGACGACCTAAGACTTCGTTGAAGTTGATCTCTTCGGTGACCGTGAAGGAATTGTTGTAGACATAAGTCAAACGCGTCGTCTCGACGGGCTGCTGACCGTAGTTACGGATGCGAGTAGTCACAGATATCGAGTCGCCGGCAATAACGCGGTCGAGCGGAGAGAGGAAGGATACCATAGCCATATCGTTGTCGAGCGGAGAGAGGTAGAAATCGCTGCAGATCGAGTCATTGTCATGGTAGAGGTCGACGTTGACCGTCGTGTAAGCACAGATGGAGAAGGTGTCGGGGAAGTCGTTGCGCACCACGAAAGGTGTGGGGAAGGTAAATACTGCAGTGCCGTTGGGTGCAATGCCCTCCTCGCTTTCGTAGAGACCCGTCTTGGGCAGGAAGGAGCCGTAAGGCATATATGCCAAGGAGACGGAGCGAATGGTGTCAAGACCATAGTTGTAGAGTACCACCTTGGGGCTGATGATCTGACCGAAGCGAGGTTCGGTGGGATAGATGATCGAGATGACACCGACGTCGATATTGCGGCGCTGGCGGCCCACAAAGAGATCATCAATAGCGGCACCGTCGCAAGCGTTGCTTTCGGTCTGGGCAGTGTAGATGAAACGGAGACGTAGTGATTGCTGGAAGTCGCCATTGATGCTACCCTGAGCCGACATAGAAGTGGAAATTTTGTATTGAGTGAAGCCATCGTTGGTACCCGTCCAACCGATACCAGAGTTGTACCATGGATCGTCATTACCGCTACCCATGGTGACCCAACGGTTCTGGTAGTTCAGATACTCGATGCGGAGGCTATGACCTTCTTCCATTTGAGTGGCCACCCATACAGAGATGGTGTCGGAACGGATTTGCGAAATGTCGAATACCGGTGTGTAGAGTATGCTCTGGTTACCCACCTGGTAGCCGTTGACAAATCCTGTCAGATTGGTAGCCCACACGTTGGAGTCGCTGACACAAGCCATGATGTTAGCCTTCTGCGGGTAGCCACGCTGCCACATATTCTTAGTGAAGGCCGTGAAGCCGCGAGGAGCATACATCAGATCCTGGTTGTCGAAATGTTCGTCGTAGTAAAGCGTGCGGACGGGGGCGCGGTTGAATTCAGTCCACAAGGTGTCGTTGACGGTGTTAGTGTCACCATCGACAGAGGTGACAATCATGAGTGCCGTTGTACCTTCGGGGAACACATGCGGCGGGAGGTCGATGTTGACACTGTGACCGCGATCGAGATTGCCGGCCCACTGGATTACCTGAGGTTCTTCAGGCGCATTGGGGTGGATGAAATGGTAAGTCACCAATGCCGAGTTGACAGCAAGGTTGCCCTTGTTGGCCATGCGGAAAGTCACGGTGACAGGTTCGTCAGCATTCTGACACAAGTAGCCTCCGATGAACGGTGATGACGGCGATTCGATGCGTGCAGGCGAAACATCGACTGCGGTGGGCTCATCTTCGACATAGAGGAGATAGTCTTGGAATTGACCGAAGAGGATAGCTTTCTGTGCATCGGTCGGTTTCGTAGCAGACTGATTCAAGACGATACGCATACGAGTGTAGCCGGTACGCATTGTTTCGGGAATGGTGAGGGCGAAGCGAAGCGGGCGGTTACTCTTGATGCTGTCATGATAGACTATTTCCGTATAGGGATAGGAGTAATCGATGCTATCGCCACTTCCTTGCGGGAAGAAGAGGAAGTAGCCGTCACGATCCTGGTCAATGTAGACCGATACCCATGCGCCCGTCTCAAAGTCGTTGGAACGGTCGGAGTTGGCGCATTCGATAATCATGGTGTCGGTAGTACCTTTGATGACATGGAGAGCACGGAGGTCGCCCACATTTTGAACAGAGGCATTGCCGCCATAATCCTGAACACCACCTGCGATAAGGTCGGGGGTGGCAACAGCGCCAGCCGAGACTAACACATTGTCGCCAAGGTCAACGTTTTCAGTATGAGAGGTAGCATTGACAAAATTGATGTAGGTGTGTCCGACGGGCGCAATCGAGTTATCCATGGAGCTGTAAGCGACACGTGTGATGTCGAGACCTGCCTTAGCCGATACACCAGCCACGACATAGGCATCGTCGGGTTTTGCCATGAAGCTGTAACGTTCGCGAAGCGTATCGTTGAGGCGAACACCCTCGTTGGCCATGTCGGTCCAGGCACGGATAGTGTAGGGTGTCGTCCACGACCACGTTGGGATGTGTATCAACGAGTCGAACTTGAAGACATAGACCTCGTCAGGCTGGATGGTTGCCGTGCACACCTCGCGGACCTCTTGCAAAAGTTGATTTGTAGGACTATAGAGTTGGTATACCACCGGGATGTTGGAAACGGCTTGGCTACCATAGTTGATCAGAGAGAGTTTGACCGAGTCGTCAAGCATGTATACCATATTAGCTTGCGGTTCTACCACATTGAGGACAGCCATGTCGACCGGCACACGCGGGTTGAGGAAAACATGCACAGGACTGTAGTAACTGGTGCAGTTCGAAGAGCTGATGCAGCTGAGATAATAGGTTGAGTCATGGAAATACTGCGGAGTTTCCCACCAGCAAGACATCGCATAGTTGTTAGACGTATAGAACGGTGCAGCGGTTGAGTCGCGATACCAACGGATGGGACGATGTGCGTCTTGTGTCTGCACCGGAGGCACGTCGGTGTGGGAAGCGAAGATAGTGTCCCATGTTGCATAAGGGATATGAAGATCGACACCCACAGGTGAACTCGGAGTATATTTTGAAGTGACAGAGATGTAGTTGCTGGTATCGTTGAGTGGTTTCTGGTCATGTTCGTAGGTGATCCAGGCACGGCAGCGTACCACGATATCTCTGGAGATGCCTGTAGGATAGAGGTTGGCCGTCTGGTTAAAGCTGACCGGAGCGGAGGCATTGACCGGTATATCGGCCGGTAAGGTTACTGTCTCGGTCCAGGTTGTCGGGAGGGTAGATACCGTCACGCCAGAGGTCTGGAGGATGCCTTGGAAGCCGATGGTGATAGGAATACCTGCCGGGAGTGTCTTACGACCCACGTTCTTGACATAGACCTGGACAGGCGTCTGCTGTTTGCGACAGCCATCGCCTCTGAAGACAGCAACAGAGTCGGTCTTGAAGTTGTAGGCGGGATCCAGGAAGAAGGGTATCGTGAGCGTGTTGTTTTCAGGCACCATATCATTGTTCAAGATCAGGTGTATCGTCAAGTATTGCGTATCGATGATGCCGATGGGCATGAGGATGAAAGTGGAGTCGATGATTTCTTCCTGTGGCATCAACTCATCGATCGTTCTGTTGCTCGACTGGAGGAGCGGGTTGGTGTTGTCCACTTCAGCCCACCAGATAAGGTTCGTCTCGGTCGAAGTACCGTCGTTGGTAAATCTGACTTTGATATGAAGAGAATCGCTCTCCACGTTGTCGGTGACGCCGAGCTCAATATCGATAGAAGGAGTCAGGACGTCAAGGATAGCCACATTGTGGGAAGGACGTTCGAATTCATGGGCACCCATGGTGGGGTTAGGTATCTGGGGACGGTTGTTGCCATCGATATCGATAGGCACCTCGGTGTTGTACTGGGCCAGTTCGCAGAAGCTACCGACCGAGAGGTGGAGGTCATCAGGAGCGATGAAATAGGGGTGACGGTTGACCGAGTTGAGGTCACGTCCAGTATTCAGCGCGAGGAGTTCGGTCATGTTGGCACACTCGGCACCGATATATGCAAGACGCGTCTGCGAGCTCGACCAATAGCCGTTGTAATTGGTATTGGAAATATTGGCCGCCTGACGAATATACATGGCATAGCCGCCGCTGAGGTTGCTGAAGATATTGTTCATGGCGAAGATACCTGAACTCGTTGTTTCGACACTGAAAGCGCGAGTGGTCTGAGTTGTCGACGTGGTCGGGGTGACATAGACCTGGCAACTGTTGAAGTATACATTCACCCATGAAGAGCTGTCGATGGAGATGCCAGAGGAGACAAGGCCAGCGGTACCCTTGCTGTAGACCGACGTCATATTATTGTAAACATGGCTGCGGATGGCATTGGAGCCGTTGACATTGACGAGATGGATGCCGCGTTTACCGCCGGTGCGGTTATCACTAAGCGAGACGAAGTTGCGCTCGACCGTAACAGGGCCGCTATGTTCGGCAACAAAGATACCCGTCAGCGTGCGGCTATTGATATTGACGCCCGAAGTCACCGTGTTGTGTACTAAGTATACATCGTTTACTTTACGCAGATAGACGCCTGTGTACCAGAAGTTGGTGAACTTGTTCTCAGAGAAGAACATGCCATCCGAGCCGCCGTCGGGCACCATGCTGCGAACAGAGTAGTAGCCGCTATCAATCCATGAGGAATCGATGTATAAGAAGTGGACTCCTTCGCCCACTATGACGGCACTGGCGTTAAGATTGTTGATGGTACCTTTGACGCGAATCACATCACGTCTGAGGCGGACGTTGCTACTGTTGGCGATAGAGATGACGTTAGAGAAGTTCGAGGCACCTCTGCCGTAGAACGTCATGTTTTCTAACGACAGGTATTGAGCGCCGTCGATATTGACAACATAATTGGCGTTCTGGACAGGAGCATAGTAAACGACGACATCAGAGGAATCGGGAGTGGATCCACGGAAGGTAATCGTATTGGTTGCCGAGACGCCATCAACGGCACCAATGTTGATTTGTTCATTATATGAGCCTGGCAGAACCGAGAACACCACAGGACCGTCGATACCGGCATTGACCAGCGTGTCGATAGCCGTATGGAAATCCGGGAAGAGACCCGTAGTTCCGATGGTGTAGGTGCCAGCGCAGAAGCGTACATTGATTGTTTTGCTAATGGTATCGTTCGTATGGACCGTGTCGTTAGCCACGTTGACAATGGCAAGGAGCGTATGGCGACCCGGCGTCAAGGAAGGCTGTGCGATAGTGATGTCCTGAGACTGTTGCGAAGCCAACGTCGTCGTGCCATTGTGAACACCTTGAACACCGTCGATCCAGTAGTCAACTGAATAGCTGGAGAACGGAGCGCTACCGAGATTGCGCAGGTTGACGTCGATGTCTATATTGCCGCAAGAAGAGAACGTCATGGTGTCGCTGCCATCAGGCCAACTGAGAGCCGCATCGGCAGGAGGCGTTCCGACGATGGTGATATAAACCGGCGCAGCAGGACCCTCACAGCCCAAATCGACAAAGCCGAAACGGATATCCGGTCGGTTAGCCGAGCGGGTGCCTGCAGTAGTCACATCGACCATAGAAGTAGTGCCGTTTTTATAGAGCACCTTGTTGTTGCCGGCATTGGTGTAGCGAGTCTTGGCACCTTGGGAGATATTCGGGTCGATGGCGCGGGTCACCTGAACCACGATATTAGAGACGCCGTCCCATTGGAAAACAGAATTGAAGGGGTGTTTCACCCAACCTTTGTCAGCATTGGAGAGCTGGAGCGTGTCGATGGTACTGTAAGCGGTGACAGTATGCCAAGCCGTGTTGCTGCCGAAGGTGGCGTCGGTAGTGGTACCCATGCTCACCACGTAATCGGTCAGCGTCATCGAGCCCGGACCCAAGATAGTATCAAGATAGAAGGAGACAGAATTGATCGGGCCGGCTGAATGTCCTGCTTCGATCAAGTCTTCGGCGAGGAAGAGGTACTGTTCCTTGATGTATTTCTTGTTGGGGTTGTAAGGAGAGGGGTAGGCCGATGCAGCGTTAGTGGAAGACAAAGAACCGACGTGGACAAGATTCTCTCTGGTGCCGAAGCTGGTCACGTAGAACGTATCGTCGGCATAGAGATAACCTGTCGTATAGACGTTAACAGTGTCGAGCGGATTCATGTAGCGGTCATACCAAGCCAACGAGTCGTTGGTGGAGATAGCCTGAAGGATAGCGCGATCACCATAGTTCACCGTATCGTAGGAATAGACATTGGGAACACCTGGAGTGAAGGCAGAGACAATCTCAGCCGACGCGGTGTCGTTGAAAGAAGTATTGTCGTTGGTATTTTTTTCAACCCAAACCAGCACATTGAAATTGACCGAACCCGTAGTGACGGTGTAATCCACCGGGATGGAGAAGGTGTGCTGAATGGCAGTATTCAAACCGGCGATATTGGAGATAGTGTCAGCACACACTTGAAGCGTCTGAGCCTGTCCGGCGAAAAGCGGCTGAGAGGTCACGCGGTAGTGAGCCACAACCTGACCGCTGGGCTGAGCGCCGCGGTTAGAGATAGTCACCGTGAGCGGATTGACACCGATGGAGCATCCCGAAGCCAAGTCGAGAGAATCGACCACAAGGTCGACGGCGGGGAGGTTAATCAGCGAGACACAAGCTGTAGCCATGTCGCCCTCACAGCCATTGTCCTCGTAGCGAATCAGACGGCGGTTGGTGGTACCGAGCGTCATGCGATGCTCGTTGTCGGCGATTGTCCAATACTGCTGGGAGTTGGACGGAGAGTTGGTGGTAGGCCACGAGTGGCGGAAAATACCAGCCGTGAGGACCGTATCAGGAATGGTGATGCCCGAGCCAGCCCAAACCACGTTGGGGACATTCTGGTTAGTCCATTGGTTGGCCGTGGTGATGCTATTGATAGCCACAGCGTCCTCAATGACGCCCTTGGAGCGATAAAGAATACCCAGGTTCGTATTGAGGTTAGGCGACAGCGTGGCAGTACCCAGGGTAACCGTGGAGTCGGAAGTAGTGATGTTGCCGCGATATTGGATGACAATACTCTGGCCTGGCTGGATAGTAACTTGCGGGAACCTGTAATATTTGTTGTTGAACGAACTCTGAGAACTGACGATATGGAGCGTGTCGCCTTCCAAGTCGGCAGGGTAGTCACCAACGTTGGTCATTTCAATAGCAAACGTCGTGGCACCGTTCATCCAAAGAGGCATAGGATAGGTGACACCCGGCTGGTTGTTCTTGAGTTGCACCTCAGTGATTTTCATGAGGGGGAAGTCACGTTTTTGGCGGATATAGAAGCAAGTGTCCGTATAGAGCGGGTCGGTAGTGAAGGTATGACCACGCCAAATCGGAGTGGTGCTTGTAGGACTGGTATACCAATAGACTTCGGATTGGTGAGCGGTACTCTGCGTGAAGATATTGGAATACCAAGTCTGAAGACCGCCGGTGACAGTGAGCGTGGCCGCGTTGCCGTAATTGATAGACAACTGGACATTGTTGGGTGCCGGAGCATGATAACGGGACGTTACCGTCATGCTGCTCGTATCGTTGGCCGGGTTGGGGTCTATGGTAGAAGTCAACCAGACAAAGAGTTGATACGTTGTGTCATTCATTCCATTGGGGGGGAACGGTATCGTGACACCCGTGTTGAAGGTCACCGTGTCAGAAGCCGGAATAGTGATGTTGACCGGGATATTGCCCGAGAAGCCCGGCGTCATGACTCCAGGAGCAGTGCCACGGGAATAGGTGAGCTGCATGGGAGTGGTGAGCGACGTAGGATCGTAAGCATTGATACCACTGTTTTTAATGACGACGCGCAACGGAGCAGCACTGGGATTGTCGCAATAATCGGTATAAGGTTCAATAAATTCAATGATTTCGAAGTCGTAAGGCAATGCAGCGAACTCGAAGGCACCGATGCAGGGAGCAACGGCATCGCGGGGATTGCCGAAGATGTCGACTGTTACCTCGGGGAACGGGATGGCATGTCCCTTGACATTCTGACTATAGGAGCGGAGGTCGGTGTTGGTAGAGTTGAGGAAAGAGGGGTCAACATTCTGGGAGTTGGCATCCATTGCGCAATGGCCTTGCCAGTTGGTCAAAGTGAAGCAGTTGATGCCGTCGTATTTGTTGAGGACAGGACCTTTGCTATAATAAATATTGTATCCTATTAAATTAGAGGAGCCCTGGCTGGGGATGTAGCTGAAAGCGAAGTTGACGGTATCGAAACAAGCCACGATATTGTTGTAGAAACGGCTGTGGTTGATGGAAGTGCCGCCGAAGGTGGCAGCGGCGATACCGCTACGGGTGGGGGCGACGAGCTTGATAGAGTTGTAATAAACCTTCGTGTAGTCCGCATTGATGATATTGAGCGGTGTAGTCAGCATATTTGAGGTTCCATTATCGTTGGATATCAGCATATTGTTTGCAATCAAGGCATTATTGGCAGAATCGCCGATAAAGCCCGTAGCGCCCAAGCAGGAAGCGCCGGAAGTCACATACACCGTGTTGCGGGTCACCTTGGTGGCGCCACTACAATCCTGGAGCAGGATGACATAGCTTGAGTTGGCATAGACATCGTTGAAATTGTTGCTATCGACAACAGCATTGACCTGGTTACGGATGATAACACCATTGACGCCTTGGTTGATGAAGGAGTTGCCTTGTACGATGCTACCATGAGCCATATTGTCGGATGCAGGACCTACGAGGCTGATACCCGTTCTGGCGCGACTGAACTGGCTGTTGGAGACCTTCAGCGAGTCGCAACCGCCCGAGTAGATCAGCGCGGTGGCAAATGTATATGTGGGTTGGGCTGTGGCGGCACTTTCAGTGAAGGTGCAGCTGTCAAACTGGCAGCCCGTACTATTGATACCCATACGGACATGATAAGTGGCAGAGTTGGACACCAAGACGCCACTTGAGAAGTTGATGCGTTTAAAGCGGATATGATTGGCTTGCTGCAAATTGACCAAGTAAGGGGTCGTGGTAAGATTTTCGCCTTCGTTGAGAGCCTCGAAGGTTACTGTGTTGCCGCCATTGCTCGGTTCGAAGGAGACGTAATTAGAAGCCGACGTACCCGGAATGGAGGGGAACACAACGGAGCGGTAAGTGCCCGGGGCCAGTTTCACAGTGAGGGGTCCGTTGACGCCGCAGAGGCTGGCAGCGTAGAGGAACTTTTCGAGCGTCTGATAGTCGGGAGTGGAGCCGCCCACATAGCGAGTGCCGCTCATAGGTCCATCGCATGCCACGAAACGAGTCCAGAGTGAATCGTTCAAAGGCTCATGGTCTCTGTAGCGTATACTGTTCGACGTCACCGAATCGTCGACCCATGCCATCATTTCGTGATAGCCGACAGAATAAGTCTGAGTGGAGTTGATGGTGACATTCGTTGAGGCACCGCCGGCCAGGTTACCCGACCAATCATAATACTGAGCAGCGCCATTATCCACGCTGTAGTAGATACGGACGGCATTGATCGGCAGGGCACCATAGTTTTTCAGAGTCACGATGACATCGTTGTTGCCAACGGCATCGGCGGTCACCGAGTCGTTAGGCGTCACGAAGCCGCTGATACCACAGTCGTAGAGAAGCGGCATGTTCTGAATAGAATTGAAAATGAAGTTAGGACGGTTGAGTACCGGAGCACCTGTTTTGAAGTAGGTACTCGTAAAGGGGTCGAAATGCTGGGCGATGGAATAGCCTCTGTAGAGCGTGCCGTAGCCCGAGTTGTCAGCTGCGGGGACCATCTTTATCGAGAGTGCGGAGGGATCGGAGACGTGAGCGAAAGTCATACGCACCAAGAGACCGCCGCCGGCGTAATAGAAAGTATCCTGAAGGTTGATGATACCCGTGGTACCGTTGTTCTGCGTGATGGAGAGTGATGAGTCATAGACCGTGCGGGCAAACTCAGTATTGAAATTGTTGGTGGCACTCATCGTATAGTCCTCCGGCAAGTTGCGCATCTGGACTACGAAACGGCTGTGTTGAGAGTTTTGTACCGTAGAGGCCACCTGGTAGCCAATTTGGGTAATAGCGCCCGGTCCATAGCCTGCTGCTTCCATTTCCTCGCGAGAGTAGACCATCTCGCTCTTGTAGGAAGCCAGGTTGCCGAAGGGGAAGAGGTTGCTGGTCTGGTTAGTGGAGGCAATCTCGTTGTTGGTGTTTTTGCCACGGACGCTGCGGTACTGGTTCCAGCCCGTCTCGTCCTGCGGGAAAGTAGTGGCGTTGTGGTTGAGGGACATATCCTTAGCCACGAGGCGCCAGTTGACGATGGTGTCGTAGCCGCAGAAGGGGATATAGGCGATGTATCTGTTAGCCTGGCCCGGGACAGTAGCCATATTCGTGCGGCGAATCGGGGCGCTGCTGCCGAGCTGATAAACGACATAGATGGAGTCCGGATCCATACCCGCGGCGACAGTGGTGTTAATGCTTGCTTCGATGCGGGCGCCACGGCTCTGGGGATAATCCATCTGGTCGGGGTAAGCAATCATGGTAGCCACGGGGAGAGCCATAGAGATCGGGCTACACTTGACGGTGATATTGTCGAAATACCAACCCTCATTGGTGGAGCCTGCAGAGGTGCGCGGCTTGAGGCGGAAACGGATGATGATTTTCTTTTGTTCGAGCGGAGCCTCGTTGAGGACGTTGGCCAGTTTGAAACGTTCACGTTTCCACCAAGAGTTGTTGGGCGTAGCGCCTTGCCAGATGTCGTAGGCACGTTCCGAATAGGAGTCATAGTCATGGAAATAGGAGCTACCGCCGCCCCAAGTATCATCGACGTAGAGGTCGCCCAGCACAGTCCATTCCGTTTGGTGAGCGAGACGAGCCTCGATAGTAGCCACCTCGGTAGGGTTGCCACAAGTCATAGGATCGACATCGCAAATGTGCATGAATTCCAGATAATAGGAGGTAAACGAACCATTATCGGTAAAATCGATGGTATCGAGCTGCACAATGGTTTCTTGGCTACCATGTTGAAGTTTCAGGCTTCGACTGCCAGAAGAATAGAGTGTAGTGATAGGGGAAGCTGTACCGGAGGTCACCCCATAGGTGACCGACTCACCGGTTTCGAATCCTTGTTGGTACTTTGTGACAATCTGACTTTGTGCAGGGAGTGCCAAAATCAAAGAAATCAGGCCCAGTAACAATGACTTTCTTTTCATATTATAACATTATTATTATTTTCATTATTAATATATTGCACACGCTCCACACCTTGATTTGAAAGGTGAAGAACATGTCAAAAGAACTTACAAATATACACAAAAAAAACGAACCATCAATATTTTTTTTATTTTTTTGTTATTATTAAGACGCCTGACAAGGAGGCGGCGCTCCAAATAGAGCAAGAAACCCTGTCTTGCTGTATGAGCATGACAGGGTCAGAATAGTCGGGAAAATAATGTTAAAAAAACTTAATTCTAACGTCGCTGGCGCAGCATTTCGTACATGAAAACGGCGGCAGCAACAGAGACATTAAGAGACTGGACCTCGCCGCGGATAGGGAGCTTGGCGCGAAGGTCAGCCATTTTGAGCACTTCCGATGATATGCCCGAATCTTCGGAGCCCATGACCAGAAGTGTAGGTTGCGTGAAATCGACGTCAAGGTAGTCGGTAGCACCTTTTTCAGTAGCGGCACAGATTTGCAGACCATATTGCTTGGCAATGTTAATTGTTGTTTTGAAATTGGCCTCGCGGCATATAGGCATTCTGAGCAGGGCGCCCGAAGAAGTCTTGATGGCATCTTCGTTGATTTGTGCCGTCCCCTTGTCCGGAATCACAACGGCATCAATTCCAGTGCATTCAGCCGTACGCACGATAGCGCCGAAGTTGCGGACATCGGTTATATGGTCGAGCAACAAAACAAAAGGCACCTTCCCTTGATCGGAGAGCCGTTGAAGGAGTTGCATAAAATCATGATACACAATCGGAGAAACAATAGCCACAACACCCTGATGATTGGCGTCCGTCATGCGGTTCAGTTTTTCGACAGGCACATATTGAAACGGCAAGTCCTTTTCACGGATGCGGGTCTTCAACTCTTGGAATAGCGAACCTTCCAGATTAGACTGAATCAGCAACTTGTCTATTTGCTTTCCCGCATCGACAGCTTCAATAACTGGACGGAGCCCACAGACAAGCTGCAGCTTAGATTCCTTAGGGTGTTTCACGTGAAACGATTGGTTTTCATTCTTTTCGTGTCCACCCTGGAAAGAGCGGGAATTGTTACGGTTTTTAGACGGAGATTTGCGGGAATCAAATCCCGGGAAGTCTTTATTTTTTATCATTGGAAAGGTGTTGTATATCAGTGAAACATAAAACCATCAGACTGGTTCCTGCAATGGCGGAAACCATTGTCACCGACGGGGAAAAGGGAAGGCGAAAACTGTCGATGTCAGGCATTATAGTTACAGCCATCTTTGATAACAATCTGTCGGTCAGACATGCCCGCCAGTTCCTGGTTGTGGGTAACGATGACAAAAGTCTGATTGTAACGGTCGCGAAGCTGGAAGAAGAGTTCATGGAGTTCTTTGGCATGAGCCGAGTCGAGGTTGCCAGAAGGCTCGTCAGCCAGTACCACGGCTGGACGGTTGATGAGGGCACGAGCCACAGCCACCCGCTGCTGTTCGCCGCCCGACAGCTGCGAAGGTTTGTGGTCGGCACGGCCGGTGAGATTTAGGAATTCGAGAATCTTCATAGCCTCCGGCTTGGCCTCGTCGAGCGTCTGACCTGCAATCATGGCTGGCATGCAGACATTCTCGACAGCCGTGAATTCAGGGAGTAGGTTATGGAATTGGAACACAAAACCAATATTGAGGTTGCGGAAGCGAGACAGTTCCTTTTCAGAGAGGTCCGACACCACCGTGTTGCGAATAGACACGACACCCTTGTCTGGCCGGTCAAGGGTGCCCATAATCTGCAGTAGCGTCGTCTTGCCGGCGCCGGAGGCGCCGACAATAGAGACCACCTCACCTTCCTGTACAGAGAGGTTGATATCCTTCAACACCTGGAGCGAGCCGTAGGATTTATAAAGATGTTCAACGCGAATCATACCGTCAGCATTACACACGTTTGCCATTCAGAAACACCGACTCCACCTTGTTCTCGCCATAGGCGTAAGGCATATACTCATAGGTGGCTATCGGCTTGGTGATGAAGAAATTGGCCAATTTCCCAACAGCGATGCTTCCCAATCGATCACTAACACCCATGGCATAGCCGCTGTTGATGGTGGTTGCATTGATAGCCTCTTCGGGCAACATGCGGTAGTTGACGCAGGCGAAAGAGAGGATGAGTTGCATATTGCCAGAGGGAGAGGAACCGGGGTTGTAGTCGGACGCCATAGCCACAGGCAAACCGGCGTCCATCATCTTACGCACCGGAGCATGCTGCATGTTGAGGAAGAACGCCGCACCAGGCAGCACGGTAGGCATGGTTTCAGACTCCAGAAGGCAAGCGATTTCAGCATCGCCAGTATATTCCAAGTGGTCGCATGAGAGCGCGTTGTATTTCACAGCCACCTGGATGCCGCCCGAGCAAGCCATCTCGTTGGCATGAATCTTGGGACGCATGCCGTATTTGGCGCCGGCCTCAAGCATACGTTCCGTATCGTGGACGGTAAAGAAACCCTCGTCGCAGAACACGTCAATGTAATCGGCCAATCCCTCATCGGCAGCGCGGGGAATCATCTCGTTGATGACGATATCCACGAATTTTTCTTGGCAACCGCGGTATTCCATAGGAATGCCATGCGCGCCCAGCAGTGTGGACTTGATGGTCAACGGCGAAGACTCTTTCAGGCGACGTATGACACGGAGCATCTTGAGTTCAGCGTCGGTAGTCATGCCATAGCCCGACTTGATTTCGACAGCACCGGTGCCGAAAGATGTCATCATCTCGAGACGCGCCATAGCGTCGTTGAAAAGTTGATCTTCAGAAGCTTCCTGGACGCGTTTGGCAGAATTGAGGATACCGCCGCCGCGTTTGGCAATTTCATCGTAGGAGAGACCACGGATTTTGTCGATGTATTCTATCTCGCGGCTGCCCGCATAGACCATGTGGGTGTGGGAGTCGCAGAAGGTGGGGAATACCATACGGCCTTTGGCGTCGACTTCAAGGTCGAACACCTGCTCTTGCAGCTGAGACATGGGGCCGAAAGCAGCAATCTTATCGTCTTCGACAATCAGGAAAGCATCTTTTACCGTTTGCATCTGGGCCATGCTTTTGCCACAGACACGCAGTTGAGGTTGGTATTCAACCTGAACCAGTTCTTTAATATTTTTAACCAGAGTACGCATATAATCAAATATTCAAAAAATGGAAATATCCAGACGATTGGTATAAAGTTGACGTTAACAGAATAGAGTTATCATTAATCGGAGATTGTCCGAGTGATTATGTTTCGTTATTAATCAGTTGCATATTTAGAACAGCTCCGCCTGAGGGCCCGAGGTGCGAATTTTGCCAAGGTGCTGATAGGCTTGCGGCGTTGCTTCGCGGCCACGAGGTGTGCGCATGATGTAGCCTTCCTGGATGAGGTAAGGTTCGTAGACCTCCTCGATAGTTCCTGCTTCTTCGCCCACGGCAGTAGCTATAGTCGTCAGACCTACAGGACCGCCCTTAAACTTGTCGATGATGGTGGAGAGGATGCGTATATCCATCTCGTCGAGGCCGTTGCGGTCCACATTGAGTGCCTGAAGTGCATGGCGAGCGATGTCGAGGGTAATAGTGCCGTCGCCGACCACCTGGGCAAAGTCGCGAACACGGCGCAAGAGGAGGTTGGCGATACGGGGTGTGCCGCGGCTGCGACGTGCTATTTCCATTGCCGACTCGCTGGTGATTTTTTGGTTGAGCAGCATCGCTGAGCGGTTGACAATTTGTGTCAGCGTAGGAGCATCGTAGTACTGCAGACGCGCCGTGATGCCGAAGCGGGCACGCAGGGGAGCGGTAAGCATACCCGACCGGGTAGTGGCGCCAATAAGGGTGAACGGCTTCAAGTTAAGCTGGACGCTACGTGCGGCGGGGCCCGATTCAATCATGATGTCGATGCGGAAATCCTCCATGGCAGAATAGAGATATTCCTCCACGATAGGCGAAAGACGATGTATCTCATCGATAAAAAGGACATCGTTTGCACCCAGCGAAGTAAGCAAACCGGCCAAGTCGCCAGGCTTGTCAAGAACAGGACCCGAAGTCATTTTAAGACTGACGCCCAATTCGTTGGCAATAATATGGGAGAGCGTCGTCTTACCGAGACCCGGAGGTCCATGGAGGAGCACATGGTCGAGTGGCTCGCCACGTTCTTTAGCCGCCTTGACGAATATTTTCAGGTTGGCAAGAACTTGCTGCTGACCGGCGAAATTGTCGAACGATTTGGGGCGCAGGGCGCGTTCCACCTCGCGTTCTCGCGGGCTTTGGCTGTTTCCGGTAGGGTCTAAATTATCATTCATGTGATTGAAACGACTATTGGGGGCTATATTAGCAATTTAGGAGCAGCCGCGACAAAGAGGCAGCATGACAAATAGAATGCAAAGGTACACTTAAATTTGCAAACCGCAAAATAATCTTTACAAACGTCTATTTATCAAAAGATAGGAAGACTCCACGCAGCCGAGCACGATGTGACGGCGAAAATGACAGGAAGCGAAACTCCTACGCCTATGGCGACGTCAAACAAAATTATTTTCCGTTCTATCAAAAAGCAGACACAATAATAAGGAAGAAACGGCGTTACAAAAAGAAAAAAGGATAAAAATAACAAGCATCATGAAATCAGTTATAGTAGGCACCGATTTTTCAAAAGGATCGTACGTAGCACTTGAGATAGCCGTAGACATTGCCAACCAACTACAGACCGGCATCAAGCTTTTGTGGATAAAGAAGGAGAAAAACCTCTTGTCGGGCGAACAGTTAGAGGCCACCACCCATCTGGCTGAAGAAAAGCTGCAACAGCTTTGCGACCAATACCAAGCACAATTGCAACACAGCGAAATACATTGGGAGATAAAGAGTGGCAAGGTAGCCAACTGCATAGCTGACGAAGCACGCAAAGAGGAGGCGCCCATGATCGTGATAGGCACCAACGGAGCCTCGGGATTCGAGAAATACTGGATGGGCAGCACCGCTGTGCGCATCGTGCAAGAAGCCCCCTGCCCTACCCTGACAGTGCGCGAGGGGTTCAATTTCCACAAAAAGCTGGACAACATCGTCGTCCCGATACGCATCAATGCCAATTCCCGGCAGAAAGTGGGTCCGGCCGCCCAGATGGCACGCATATTCGGTTCGCACGTCCATATTCTCGGATTGATAGAAAGTGCCCAGGACGCGTTGACCCTGCGGACATACCTGAAACAAGTCGAAGCCTTCTTCGCCAAAGAGGGAATCTCTTATTCCAGCTGCGGCCGGAGGTATGAAAATTACTCTAAGACCGTACTGGAATATGCCAACAAAATCAACGCCGACCTGGTGGTCATCAACACAGAGCAAGACCGCCTGTTGGCACGCCTGTTCTTAGGCACCAATGCACAGCAAATCGTTCACAATTCGCAGATTCCTGTTCTCTGCATCCACCCCGAGGACATCGGCGACATCGCAAGATAAGCACAGTTATGGCTGACGTGATAATTGTTGGCGGAGGAGCCGCCGGAATGATGGCAGCCCTGTATGCAGGCCAAAGGGGACTTCGTGTAACGCTGCTTGAAAAGATGGATCAGGCCGGCCGCAAGTTGCGCATTACCGGCAAAGGGCGCTGCAACCTCACCAATACCGCCACACTGAAAGAATTCCTTAGCCACGTGGGGTCCGATGCACGCTTCATGCGCAATTCATTTGCCAGCTTCTTCAACAAGGAGTTGATGGAACTTTTTGAATCGCTGGGGGTTCCGTTGGTAGTGGAACGCGGTGAGCGCGTCTATCCCCAAAGCGGCAAGTCGCTGGACATCTTTCTGGCACTCATACAGAAGCTGGAAGGAATGTCGAATGTTGAGATTCGCAAGAACTGCCGAGTGCAGTCGCTCATCATAGAAGACGGCGCATGCCGCGGGGTCCGCTGTGCTGACGGCAGCAGCCTTCGGGCGCCTTCCACCATCTTGGCTACGGGAGGCATGAGCTATCCGCTGACAGGATCGACAGGCGACGGATATACTATGGCCGAGAAAGCAGGCCACACACTGAGTCCGCGCTATCCGGCACTGGTGCACCTGCTCACCGACCTTGCCATACCCAACGACCTGGTCTCTTTTGTTTTGAAGAATGTCAAACTGCGACTCAGCGATGCCAACGGCAAGACACTAAGCGAACATTTCGGAGAACTCAGTTTCACAGAGAGTGGCATCGGAGGGCCTATCGTCCTTTCTGCCAGCCGCATAGCCACAGGACCGCTACACGAAGGCAAGAGCATCATAGCCCATCTGGACCTGAAGCCCGCCGTAGAAGCCGCCACCTTGGACAAGCGACTGATCAACGACCTCAACAACAACGGCAACAGACTATTCCACGATGCCCTACGCATGTGGCTACCGGCAGAGATGATACCCCTTGCACTGCAGCAGCTCCGTATCGCACAATTCAAGCGCCTACATCAGATAACAGGCGAAGAGCGTCGCAAACTGCTCGGATTCCTCAAAGACCTCACCTTCCACCTGACCGGTACCGGTGGCTACGAAGAAGCAATCGTAACCCAAGGTGGTGTCAGCTTAAAAGAAATCAACCCCAAGACCATGGAATCCAAGCTTGTGAAAGGACTTTTTATAGTCGGTGAGGTGTTGGACCTTGATGCCGACACAGGCGGATACAACCTTCAGCTTGCCTTCACAACAGGCCATGCCGCAGGCTGCAACTGCTAAACCACTTTTCGCAAAGCATTCCGACAAGCATAGCGGCCTCGCCATCGCGTGCAAACGAACCGTATCGATGACCTGTTCTTCCAGCACTCCAAAAAACAGGTTCGATCAAGACAGGTTCTGCTGAGTCATCTTTTGAGCTCGAGCGTCTGCAACACGTCGTGATGCATTTGCATGACATACCTACACAACAGAGAATCTGCCTCTTCGAGGCAATTGATAGCTATCACACCCCCCCTAAAAAAGAGCAGTCAGTCTATTGTGGTGAAGGCATTGACCAGATGACGGATGATGGGAGTTCCATCCTGGAAAGAGATGGCGATGATATCGAAACGAGCCTCCTCGTCGCGGTCGTGCTGTAGGATATAGGCATTGGCAATCTTGATGTAAGCCTTCTGTTTCTTACGGTCGACAAAGTCCTCCGGGTCGCCATAATCCGTATGCGACCGCGTCTTCACCTCGACAAACACAATCTTGTGGTCGTGGTAAGCGATGATGTCGGCCTCCAGGTGCCCCAGACGCCAGTTGGTTTCAAGAATCTCATAGTCATTTTGTTCCAGGTAACGGCGAGCCATCACCTCGCCGTCTTTGCCGCTCACATTGTGTTCTGCCATAACTCAAAATTATGAATTCTCGAACGATTCCAAAGCCACAGTGGCCTCTTCCCAATTCGACATGCACAGATCCAGCTGATCTTTGAGAGCCTGATAGTCAGCATAGAATTGGCTATCGGGCGAAGCAGGTGCCGCACCCGAAGCCAGGAGTTCTTCTTTAGCGGCCAACTGTTCTTCCAGCCGAGTGATTTCCTGTTCGATGCGATCCACGTTGCCACGTAGTTTGCGCAGTTCGCGCTCACGTTCCTTTGACTGTTGGTAGTTGAGTTTGTTTTGAGAGATCGGCTGTGAGGGTCCGCTTGCTGCAGCGCGTTTTACCTGTTCCAATTCTTTAAGATGCTCCAAACGGCGGAATTCGAGGAACTCGAAGATGTCCCCCTTGAATTCATGGATACCGCCATCGCGGAATTCGAAGAGCGTATCCGTCAAACCCTGCAGGAAATCACGGTCGTGAGAGACCACAATCAAGGTCCCCGTATACTGAAGCAAGGCGTTCTTCAAAACATCCTTAGAGTTCATATCCAAGTGGTTGGTAGGTTCGTCGAGAACCAACAGATTAGAAGGGGTAAGCAGAAGCTTGGCGAGAGCAAGGCGTGCCTTCTCGCCGCCCGACAGCACCTTGACCTTCTTGTCGATATCGTCGGCATCGAAGAGAAAAGAGCCCAAGATGTTGCGTATCTTAGGGCGTATATCGCCTACCGCAGCGTCGTCGATAGTCTGGAATACCGTTTTCTCTCCATCGAGCATAGCCGCCTGGTTTTGGGCATAATAGCCTATCTGGACTCCCTGACCGAGGCGGAAAAGGCCCGTATAGTCAGTCAGTTCACCAACGATAATCTTAGCCAAGGTCGACTTGCCCTCACCGTTACGGCCGACAAAAGCCATCTTAGCCCCCTTGGTAACCAAAAAATCGACGTTGTCAAACACCTGATTGTCGCCATAAGCCTTTCCCAAATGAGAGGCCTCGAGGACTATTTTGCCACTATGCGGAGCGGGAGGGAACTGGAAATGAATGCTCTCAGTAGAGACCTCGTCGACGGTAATTTTCTCCATGCGTTCCAACATCTTGATGCGGGACTGCACTTGTTTGGACTTGGTAGCCTTGTAGCGGAAACGTTCGATGAACGCCTCGATTTGAGCCACTTGACGCTGCTGGTTGGTAAGAGATGCCATCTGCGAGGCACGGCGTTCCTGCATCTGAACCACATATTCGGAATACGGTACTTTATAATCATAGATACGTCCAGCAGTAATCTCAATGGTGCGTGTAGTGATATTGTCGAGAAAAGTACGGTCATGAGACACAAGGACAACAGCGCCAGAATAGGAGGCGAGATACGACTCGAGCCACTGGATAGATTCTATGTCGAGGTGGTTGGTTGGCTCGTCGAGGAGGAGAAAGTCAGGGTGTTTGAGCAGCAGTTTGGCCAATTCGACACGCATCTGCCAGCCGCCGCTGAATTCTTCCAGCAGCCGGTTGAAATCGTCATGGCGGAAGCCCAGTCCGAGGAGGACCTTTTCAGCCATCTCTCGACGGTTGTTGCCACCCAAAAGAGCGATCTGCTCCGTCAGTTCGTGTAGACGAGCCAGAAGACGGGCATAGTCAGCAGACTCATAATCGGTGCGTTCGGCCACCTGTAATGTAATCTGCTGCTGCTGTTGCTCCAGGCTGTCGATATGGTCGAAAGCCTTAAGCGTTTCGTCAAGGATAGACCCTTTCCCTTCGGGAATCATTTCTTGAGGGAGGTAGCCCACCGTCTGACCAGAGGCAATGATGATGGAGCCCGATTCCGGTTCAAGGGAACGGCACAGTATCTTGAGCAAAGTAGACTTGCCGGCGCCATTTTTGCCGACCAAGCCGATACGGTCGCGGTCGTTAATATTGAAAGTCACACCGTCGAAGAGGTTGTTGCCGGTGAACTGGACAGAGAGGTTATTGACAGAGATCATAGGAATTAAAAAAAGGCGAACAAAAGTCCGCCTTATAGATAGAAAATCGAATCAGATTAATGCAGTTCGAACTGGACGGGGAGGGTGAACTCGCTACGGACAGCTTTGCCGCTCTGTTTGCCAGGTTTCCATTTGGGCATGTTCTTCACAACGCGAAGAGCCTCTTTGCCGCAACCGCCGCCGATTTCGCGAAGGATGGTAGGCTTGCTGATGCTTCCGTCTTTCTCGACGACGAACTTGATGACCACGGTACCCGTAATGCCG
>OCVV011205190.1_pt1 | contig 31470 bp, 30 predicted proteins | sample 1539721 | NCBI WGS metagenome assembly OCVV01 (sample SAMN02144230, study PRJEB22623) | gut metagenome | biome: sheep rumen | host: Ovis aries | place: New Zealand | reverse complement strand
AAAATAGCATCGCGAAGCGATACCTTATTCTATTTTACCGTTCTAAACCACCTTTTTTGTGCGAGAATCCACCCAAATCTTTATTAGCCCAATAAAAGTTTTTGGCCGAGCTTTTTGAAAAGGCTTGAGCGAAACGCCTGTGAGGCGCTCAATGTGAATAACCGACAACCGGGACGTCAAATTCCCGTTTTGCCGCTCCCCATTCAGCGAAGTCACTTGACAGCGGACAGGGCTTATGCTATAATATTGATGTCCCAACGATCTCTTGAAGATATCTGCTTGTCTTTTTGCCGTGATACTGCGTTAGAAATCCTTGCCTTGTCTCACGACAAAAATTCTGCGCATCTATTCTTCAGGATTTCATTGGTACATCATTAAAGACAAATCATGCTGCACAGAAATGCTGCACAGAAAGGAGCGGCCAAAATGGCAAAATCCAAGAAAAAACATAAACCAAACCGGCCTCAGCAGAACCGGAAGCCTTCGGAAAACCGCCCGGAGCGCGCCGGGAAGGATACTCCGAACAGCGGCGTGAACCGTGCGCAGAAGCGCGCACAGGCACAGGGCGGCTATTCCCCGCGCAAATCCCCGAAGCCGACATGGCTGCGTGTGCTGATCATCGCGGTCATGGTCGTCATGCTGCTGGCGGTCATCCTTCCGCCGCTGCTGCAATAAAATGCATCCAGCCGGTACCTGAGCGATCGGGTACCGGCCTGTTCTGTCCGGAAAGGAGATATATCATGGAACTGAACGTGCTGGAATGCAGCCTGACAGTCTGCAAGCTGCGTTCCCCGGACGGCATCCGCACAGACCGCGAGCCCTTTTTCCTCGCGAAAACCGATGAGGAGCTTTCGCTCGTCTGCCGCACCGAAGATACCCCCGCCGATTCCATTGCGCGGGAGGACGGCTGGCGCGGATTCCGCATTCAGGGGCAGCTCGATTTTTCGCTGACCGGCATTCTCTCAAAGCTGTCCGGCATTCTCGCCGAAAAGCAGATCGGGATCTTCGCCGTTTCAACCTATAATACCGACTATATTCTGGTGAAGGAAGCACAGCTCCCCGCTGCACTCGATGCATTGCGCGAAGCGGGCTATACCGTCACCTGACTTTCCCGGAGGGACCGACAATGGCAAAGGCAAGAACGCATTATGAATGTACAGCCTGCGGGGCGCAGTATCCCAAATGGAACGGACGCTGCACAAGCTGCGGGGCATGGAATACGATCGAGGAGGCGCTGCCGGAAATCACGGCGCCTGTCCGCAGCAGCGGGGGACTCAGTGCCGCCCGCAAGCCTGCGGATCTTACCGCACAGATCCGGGAGCTCGCCGAGATCGGCACAAATGAGGATATCCGCTATGACACCGGCATGACCGAGCTGAACCGCGTGCTCGGCGGCGGACTGGTCAAAGGCTCTGTCGTGCTGCTCGGCGGCGAACCCGGAATCGGAAAAAGCACGCTGCTGCTGCAAATCTGTCAGCATCTCGGCGAGGAGCATTCCGTGCTGTATGTCTCCGGCGAGGAGTCTGCAAGGCAGATCAAGCTGCGCGCACAGCGCCTGGGCGTGGACACCGAAAGCCTCTATCTGCTCACCGTCAACGATGCCGAATCAGTCTGCGACACGATCATGCAGTCCGAGCCGGATGTTGTGATTATCGACTCGATCCAGACCATGCATATCAACGGGCTGTCCTCCGGCTCCGGCTCCGTGCCGCAGGTGCGCGAATGCACAACCCTGTTCATGCAGACCGCAAAGGCAAAGGAGATTCCGGTGTTTCTGGTCGGGCATGTGACAAAGGAGGGCGCGATCGCCGGCCCGAAGGTCATGGAGCATATCGTTGATGCGGTGCTGATCTTCGAGGGGGACCGCTATCAGAGCGTGCGTGTGCTCAGGGCGGTCAAGAACCGCTTTGGCTCGACCAATGAGATCGGCGTCTTTGAGATGCGCGATACCGGGCTTTCGGAGGTTGAGAATCCGTCAGCCATGCTGCTGGATGGACGGCCGATGGGTGTCTCCGGAACCTGCGTCTGCTGCATGATGGAGGGCAGCCGGCCGATCCTCGCGGAGATCCAGGCGCTCTGTGCAAAGAGCACGCTTTCCTCGCCGCGCCGTACCGCGACCGGCTTTGATTATAACCGGGTGTATATTTTGCTCGCGGTGCTCGAAAAGCGCTATGGGCTCTTTTTCGGCGCACTTGACGTTTACCTGAATATAGTCGGCGGATTCCGGCTGGATGAGCCCGCCGGAGATCTTGCAGTTGCGCTCTCGCTTTATTCCGCGATGATGGACAAGCCGATCGGCGAAACCGTGATCGCCTTTGGAGAGATCGGCCTCGGCGGGGAGCTGCGCAGTGTCTCCAATGCCGCACAGCGCATTCAGGAGGCCGAGCGCCTCGGCTTTACCCTCTGCATCCTCCCGAAGCAGACCCTCCGTTCGCTTCAGACTAACCGCTATACCATCCGGCTTGCCGGTGTCTCAAACCTCAGAGAGGCATTTAAGGTGCTGGAGCAGCAGTAAACACGCAAAGTTCCTCTTGACCTTCAGCCGCAAATGTGCTATAATAAGATATCGGCTGCGGGAGCATCCCGCTTCCGCAGCCGCAGTTTGCCCCGGTACCTCAGTAGGATAGAGGGTTCGCCTCCTAAGCATCCGACTGACCTATCGCCCTATTCTGTTGTTTTTCAAATATGTCCCAGTACCTCAGCTGGATAGAGGATCCGCCTCCTAAGCGGGTTGCCGCAGGTTCGAACCCTGTCTGGGACGCTTTAGCACAGCGAAAACGCTCATAAATATGTGCGTTTTCGCTGTTGCTGCAAATGGTAGATGGAGAGCGGGCGGCGAATGAAGCCGCCGACATTTGTCAGCATTTTACAGATTGCAGTCTGTGAAACCGGTCTGAAAATCCGCCAGCAAATTGCAGTTTGCCGGTTCGGAAAAGCGAAATGCGCCAGCAGATCCGCCATCAGTCCGTGCTGTCCGTGTCATTACCGCTGGTTTTTTCTGTCGTCTGCTGTCCGTCATCTTCATTTTCGTCCAGGGTCAGTTTGAGCAGCATGAGCTCCGTTTCATCGGCAAGTTTCTGACGCGCCTCGTCTGCGATGGCAGCATAGGTATTGAGCAGCATCGTACTATCCGTGTGGCCCATGTCGCCCTGAACTGCCTTGATATCTCCGGATTTGCGGAGCTTAAAGGTTGCGCTCGAATGCCTCAGCGAGTATAAATCAACCGGACGGAGATTGTTTTCCTTGATGAAAGCCTTGAAGCGCTTTACGATCACATCGCCGCTGATCGGCCTGCCGTTGTCCAGAAAGAATACCATGCCGTAATCAGGATAACCGTTTTCTTTCAGAACTGCATGACGCTTCGTGCAATACTGATCCAGTTCTTTGGCAAGACTGCGCGGAAGATAGATTTTACGCACACTGGACTTCGTTTTGGGCTTTTTCAGCACCATCGAGGTCTTTTGGCCCGGACCAAGCGGCGGAAATACTTTATAGATCGTCGTTTTCGTCTGTTCGATATGTTCTGTTTTCAGTCGTGCAAGCTCCTGCTTGACCTCTAAATACGGCCTGTTGTCTGAATGCGGATGCAGATGCAATGCATCGACCGTAATACCAAGCAGCTCGCCGGTTCTTAAACAGCAGCAGAACATGACTTTCATCATCAGGAGCAATTCAGGATCTTTGCAAACTTGAAATGCCTTCTGAACCTCAGCTTCCGTCCACTGCTCCCGCTCAAACTTTTCAATACGCGGCAGCTCCGTCTCGATCGTCGGATTTGATTCCAGATATCCCTGTTTCACGGCATATGAGAAAGCTGGACGAAGAATCTTGTGCACCTCACGCACGGTGCGTGGGCTGACGAATTCGCTTCCGGTGTTTTTGGAAACACGTGCTGTTCGTTGAGTCAGAAGCATCTTGTAGTATTCCTGAACATTTCGGGCTTTTACCGAAGCGATCTTCCAGTGACCGATAAACGGATAGATATAATGTGCAGCCACCGATTCGACACCGCTGCGCGTTGCTGCTTCCCAATAGCCGACTTTGCTGTGATGCTCAATGTAGTCTTTGACAAGTCGCTCAACGGTCAAATCAGTTTCTGGAACAGTGGGAACCCGTACCGCCATACCGGTGCGCAGATCCTTGAAAATATCCGGCAAATCATACTGTTCATTGCGGCTTTCTGCATCTTCAACCTCAGTCAGCAGGAGTTTCGCATCCCGTGCCGATTCGCAGGGAATCCAATGCTGCTTGCGTTTTCCGTTTTCGTCGAGCAATGTTTGCACGATATAGTAGACTGTGCCTTTTTTTCGGCGTTTGGGGATAATCATAGCCATTATGCAGACACCTCCACTCCATCCAGAATATAGCTGAAAAAAGACTCGCGCAAAATCCGGTAGCTTTTGCCAATTCGCAAAACCTTGAACCATTTGTGCTCTTTGAATGCCTGCTCTGCCAGTGCATACGCACTTGACCTGCTTATGCCCAAGATGGTGGCTGCGTCATCCACGGTGATGGTCAAGCATTCGGGCGGGCTTGAGAAAGACTTGTTCGGCTGGTCCATTTGATTTGTTTTGTTCATTCTGCTCATAATTAGTACCTCCTGTTTTTGCTATCTTGGATTCGCACATTACGACCTCGTAATGCGTTGAGACCATTATAGCATATCTATCGCAAAAAGTCAATAGATCTATAGAAAAAAACTCTATTTTTTTTCAAAATCATTCTTCCGAGGTGAATTATGGATAAAAAAGACTTCCAGCAAGCGATTGTTCCGGTTCAGGATATTCAGAATGAGACCGGCAGAAAAATCCGCAGATTACGGACGCATCGTCAAATCCCCGCGAAAGTTTTAGGAAAGCCATTTCGCATTTCAGAAGCATCCATGCTGCAATATGAACTAGGTATCCGCAGTGTAAGCGAGGAAAAGCTAAGAAATATTGCCGCCGCACTCGGTGCGAGACCGAGCGTTCTTCGCGCAAGACATCTTGCTGGTATCGAGGATGCGATGCAAGTACTATTTGAAATAGCAGAACTCTTTGAATTGGAACCAAGTCTGCAAGACGGGCAAGTTGTTTTATCTGCGCCTTTTTCTGATCTCAACAAATATCTGAAAGAATGGGCTGAACAATTCCAAAAATATAAAGACGGAGAGCTTACCAAGGAACAGTATCAGGAATGGAAAGATTATTTTCCGTTTTCTTTGGTCCACTTTCCAGAACCATATGCTGCCATGAGTATGATAGGCAGTTACGTTGATTCCGATAGGGCAGAAGGACGTTCTTTTAATGTACAAGATGATCCGGTGCTCCATAAAGATCAAAAGCATTTTGATGTTCCGTCGTCTGAACTAGTTAGTGTTGATTTTGCGGCAACAAGCGATTCTGACCCAACTGAATCAAATACTGATGATACTGATTCTTTATAATATAGTAGAACCGGCAGAGCACTGCGCTCTGCCGGTTTAATTATTTATCCGTAGACATATTCACAGCGGCTCTCTGTATGATGTCAGAGAGCCGCTGCTGATATTTAAATAAGTGTCTTCATGAAATCTAACAATCGATTAGCCGTTTCCTGCGGAAGCATCCGGAAGCAATCCAGCATTTCTTTCTCAGCCGCATTAAGGTAGGCTATTTCTTCGGAATCATTGAACAGTTCGGACAGCGTGATGCCCATCGGTTCTGCGAGCCTGCTCAGTGTATCAAATGATGGATTTCGATCACCGCGCTCCAGATCTCTAATGTGCGTTTCCGAAATCCCTGACATTTGTGCCAGCTTATATACGCTGATTTGCTTTGACTGTCTAACAGCCTTCATTCTCTTAGCAATATCCATGCGAATCACCGTCCCAAACAATATTATAGGTCATTTCGACGCAAATAATAAGCTATAAAAAGCGTTGACATACAGCATATATTGCGTTATAATGAGAATAATAATGCGCGGAGGTGCTTCCATGGAGACATTTACAGTTTGTTTTTTCGGGCATCGGCAAATAGAGAATCCATTTGAGATTGAAGCAAGGCTGGATTATATACTGCGAAGACTAATTGTGCAAAAGGAGTACATTGAGTTTCTTGTCGGACGGGACGGCAATTTCGATACTGTGGCTTCATCTGCGATCAAAAAAGCAATACGCTCCTATGAATATGGAAATACTGCCCTGACGCTCGTACTGCCGTATGATCGAGCGGAATACCGAAAAAACCGGAATAGCTTTCTCAACTATTATGATGAGGTCGAGGTTTGCGAAGAATCAGCTGGCGCATACTATAAATCAGCGATCACAATTCGCAATCGAATAATGGCAGAACGCTCTGATCTAGTAATCTGCTGCATACAACATATGAGCGGCGGTGCATACCGTGCGGTGAAATATGCGAAATCACTAAAGAAACCTATTATCAATGTAGCAGAAGATATTCTGACTGACAACCTTTAATATGCAGCCGAAAGCAGCCATAGTTCAGAAATGATAATTCTGAGCCAAGTGTTAGATGAAACTCTATGATAGAATTACAGCAAACCGTTGACACGTAGTGCTAAATATGATATAATATAATAGAATAATTATGGTCAAAACAACGGAAAGGAGGAGCAGGATGAGAACAATAGATCTGCCGCCGTATGCACCTACTCTAATTGAATCCACACGTGCCATCGGCTATTCGCTTGAATCGGCTATATCGGATATCATAGATAATAGTATCGCTGCATCTGCCCAAAATGTTGACATATTCTTTTATCCGATTGGCGAAGCATATATTGCCATTTTGGATAATGGTTCCGGCATGAATACAGAGCAAATCGATCTAGCTATGCAGTATGGAAGCAGGAATCCACTGGAGCTTCGGGATAAGACCGATTTAGGACGGTTCGGGCTGGGTTTGAAAACGGCATCACTGTCACAATGCCGAACCCTTACAGTTATATCCAAACAGGGAGAAACTGTTGAGGCCAGAAGGTGGGATATTGATCATGTTGCAAAGACGGGACAATGGTCCTTAATAGTACTTGATGCAGACGAAGCACAGGATATCCCGCATTTCAATGATTTATGTGCTTATGAATCCGGCACTCTCATTGTATGGCAAAACCTGGATAGACTCAAAGCAGGGGAAATCAATTTTGAAGAAACACTGGGTCGAAAGATTGACGGTGTTCGAGAACATATCTCGCTGGTATTTCACCGCTATTTATCTGGAGAAACAGGTATCAAACGGCTTAAAATAAATATTAACAATGAAAAGGTCAATCCTTTTGATCCGTTTTTGCCCGGTAAGAGCCAGCGGCCTATGGATGATGAAATTATCCGAATTCAAGGTGAAAAAATTATTGTCCGTCCGTATATCCTCCCTCATATCTCGAAAATGACTGCTGAGGAAATAAAGCATCTTGGCGGAAAGGACGGTTTGCGCAAGCAGCAGGGATTCTATGTCTATCGAAATAAGCGACTGCTTGTATGGGGAACGTGGTTTCGTATGATGAGAAAGGGAGATTTGTCCAAGCTTGCGCGTATTCAGGTGGATATTCCCAATACGCTGGACGATCTCTGGACACTGGATATTAAAAAATCATCTGCACTTCCTCCGGCTGAGGTAAGGAAAAATCTTGAATTGATTATAGAAAAGATAGCAGATAAAAGTAAAAGAACGTGGGAATTTCGCGGAAAAAAGGAAATTGACGATTCCAAAGTGCATATCTGGAATCGAATGAAAGCAGCAAAAGGCGGGTTTTATTACGAGATAAACCGCGACCACCCGCTGTTAGAGCAGGTTCGGGAACACCCTGAGTCAGCTTCCAACTTGATCGAAAATATACTTCGTATGATTGAGTCCGGACTTCCATTAAACCAATTGTATATCGACTTGAATAATGACGAGCAAATCAAGAATGATCAGGCATTTACCGATAAAGAAATCTTAAAGATGCTGCGGGATGTACTGGCTGTTCAGAGCTCTCAGGATGCAAAAATACGTTTCTTGGAAGCACTTGAAACAATAGAGCCCTATGTCAACTATCCGAGTGTAGTTAAAGCAGTAAAAAAGGAGCTGGGAATATGAGTACAAACGAGTGCGATATCCTTGAAAATATGATTTCTGCTGGTGTTAATTCGGCATATCCTACCATTCCTCCTACAGAAACAGAGTTTTATGAAAAGACAGCAGAGCTTCGCAGCGTGCTTTCTGCAATGTATGCTGTTTCCGACGAAGAATTTGAAGGAATTAAACGGCGTTTAAGAGAACGTATAGCCGTTCAGATGGACATCGGTGTTTTTATTCAAGACCGCAATAACGGTCATCAATCGTGGCTGCCGGCCAAAAAATCGCAGTTCGATTTCTACTTTTGGAACCGCTATAAGCGCTATCTTGAAGAAGCGAAACATTGGAATCCGCGTGTCACTGCTTCATTAAGCCAAGTCGCAGAGGAAATCCTTGATCTTTGCGGTGATCCTTCGCAGGCGGCTTTTTCAATTAGAGGACTGGTACTAGGTGATGTGCAGTCTGGAAAAACCGCAAATTACACTGCCATCTGCAATAAGGCTGCTGATACCGGCTACCGTTTGATTATTGTGCTTGCCGGTATGATGGAAAACCTGCGTCAGCAGACGCAGGAACGATTGGATGCAGAATTTGCAGGAAGAAAGAGTGAGTACTTTCTGGATCCCAAAGCCGCAGAAGAAGCTAAAAACTTCCCTGTCGGCGTTGGAAAGTACAGCGGGCCTGCGGATGCCTCCAAAAAGATCGCTTCATTTACTTCTGTGAGCAAAGATTTTGACAGCGGCATTCTGCGCAGCAATAACCTCAGTCTCGATAGTGTCAATTGTCCGGTTTTGCTTGTAATAAAGAAAAACAAGCGTATTCTGAACAACTTGATTACTTGGCTGAAAAAGAATAACACTTTGAATGCGAACGGCAAGATAGCAGATCTTCCGCTGCTGCTGATTGATGATGAAGCAGATAACGCATCCGTCAACACCAAAGATGCGGATTCTGATCCGACAGCTATTAACGCAAGTATTCGAACGCTGTTAGGTATGTTCCAGCGCGTAACATACCTCGGTATTACCGCGACGCCTTTTGCAAATATTTTCATTGATCCAACAATTGACGAAGATCTATTCCCGGCTGACTTTATCTATACATTGAAGCCGCCGACCAATTATATTGGTGCGGAGCGAATCTTTGGTGAAAACAGTGATTCCAGCTTTATGCTTGAGGAAATCGATCAGGATGCCAAAGAGTTATATATTCCAGCAAAGCACAAAAAGGACTTGATTGTCGATGATCTGCCGGCAGATATGTATGAAGCAGCATATTACTTCCTGCTGGTAAATGCTATTCGTGATTATCGTGAAGACAGAGGCACACATCGCACAATGATGGTACATGTGAGCCATTATACCGATGTTCAGGGGCAAATCGCAGAGATCTATAATGAATGGCTGGTCCGAGTTCAATCTGAATTGCGAAACTATTCAAAATTGCCGCTTGACAAAGCAGAGCAGCTGCGTCATATTCATATGCTCCATGAGATATGGGATAAGTATGGACTGTCCTCGATTTCTGGTGCTTCATGGCAGACTATCCTGCATGATTATTTATGGGAAGCTGCGGAACCCGTTTGTGTTCGCGCTGTAAACAGCAAAACAGGTGCTGCCAGCTTGGACTATTATGCTCACATTGAGGATGGACTGCGCGTAATCGCCGTTGGCGGAAATAGTATGTCCAGAGGATTGACCTTGGAAGGACTGTGTGTTTCGTATTTCTGCCGCAATACGCAGATGTATGATACACTCATGCAAATGGGGCGCTGGTTTGGGTATCGGCCCAACTATGGTGACCTTGTAAAAATCTGGCTGACGCTGGATGCGATGGATTGGTATGGGCAAATCACAAGAGCTGCCGAGGAACTGAAAGATGAGATCGCTGCTATGCGAAATGCGCATCAGACACCTCGTGACTTTGGCTTGAAAGTACGGCAGGATCCTGGCACACTGATCGTTACTGCCCGCAACAAAATGCGTACTGCTACTCAACTGAATCAGCCTGTATCTGTTTCCGGCCATTTGTTGGAAACACCGCGCTTAAAATCGGCACCGGTCATTCTTGAAGAAAACAAAAAAGTCTTCAAAGCATTTATTGCGAATCTGGATGATATGGGAACAAGGCTGCCTTCCGATGTTGAACGGACGCATGGTCATTACTTTTGGGAGCATGTATCCGGCACCGCTGTCGCACAATTTCTCCGAGACTTTGAAACACATCCGTGGCACCTCAGCTTTAATGGACGTGCACTGGCAGAGTATACGGAAACCTATCATTCCGGCGATGAATGGGATGTAGTTCTGATTTCCAGCGGTGAAGGCGCTGCATATTCCGAACCCCTGCAATGCGGAGATTCAGAGATCGTCCTTTCCCATACAGCAAGGAGAAAGGTGTCTGTCAAGAACAGAAGCATTTACATCAACGGCACAAAGGTGAGAGTCGGATCCGGCGGCTGCACGAAAATAGGCCTAACAAAAGAGGAAATTGAAGAAGCGGCCAATGATTTCAGGAACACAACAGAAAAGAAGAATGTCCCTGATTCTGCGTATTTAATTGAAAAGCGTCCGCCTATTCTCATGCTGCACATCATTGAGGTTGGCGATGTGATTGATTCTGATGATCCGGCGTATCAAGTACCGAAGTATCTATATGCCATCGGTGTTGGTATTCCGCAAAACAGACAAGGCAATCGTACTGTTACTTACATGGCCAATATGATCGAGTTGGAGAACTGGATCACACCTGATGAGGATTACGATGATGAATGATTATGAAAAACAGCTTCATGAGGCATGGAATCGTGTTCAGCCGTATAACGGCTCAACTGTGCAGCTGTCTGTCCAGCATCCGTTGGAATGGTATGTAGGTTACTATGCGCCGACACAGAAAGCAGTAATTCTTATCAGTGATTCGCCTGTCAAAAATGTAGAATCGCTGAAAAGTATTGTGTTTAACTGCGCACAGCGTCAAGACGGAAAGTATGCAATTGCCTTTATACTTGTCTCCAGAGAAATGGAGGAAGTATATATAGCAATGTGCGGCGATATTATTCGCTATTCCAGCACCGAACAAACTCCAGCAAATGCGCTTATTCGCGTGATCGGAAGATATAGGCAATGGATTAAGCTGCTTGAGCATCAGCGCAGCGCATTGATGAGCAACGCCGCACAAAAAGGACTGATCGGAGAACTCTATTATTTGCGAAGCAAACTTCACTCCGGAATGAATCCGACAGATGCTGTGGCTGGCTGGGTTGGACCGGAAGGTGCTGATCAGGACTTTCAGTATCAAGATGGATGGCACGAGATCAAGACCACAGGCTTGTCTTCTGTTGAAATCAGCATTTCCTCTATTGAACAGCTGGACAATGATGAGGTTGGAGAACTGATTGTAGTTCGAGCCGACAAGTGTGCCGATACGAAGCCAAACGGCGTTACGCTCAAAAAAATGGTTGAATCGGTATTATCTCTGCTGCAAAGCAATTACGCTGCTGCGGATGCTTTCCATGCAAAGCTGAGCAATGCAGGATATATGGATTTACCAGAGTATGATCAGCAATATTATTACATCGCCGGCACAGAGGCATATAGTGTGACTAGCAGTTTTCCTCGTATAAAGCGGTCATCACTGCCTGCCCCGATTACACAATGCAGCTATTCTATCAGTTTATCAAGTCTGGCTCAATGGAAAAAGTAAGGAGGCGTTATAATGGATTCGCTGGAATTTAAGCAGGATTTTCTCACGGGAGTGAAAGCAGCAGCTGCTGTTTCCGGTGAGGGATCATGTGCCGCATTCGTTAATGAAATGGCACAGTACTTAATCGATTCAGAAGTGCTGTCAGATTTTCAGCCATCATTTTATACAGGTACTAAGAGCAATCGTAAGTATCGAGTAGACGGCTATAATTTCGACGAATTCGATAATACGCTTTACTTAATTATTGCTGATTACAGCGGTTCGTTTGAAGACAGCACGATCACGAATGCTGCCGCTAACCGCCTGTTTGGACAGCTCAGACTATTTATCGACATGGCGCTCAAATCAAAACTCCATGAAGAAATTGAGATGAGCACCCCTTGTGCGGATTTGATTGACCTCATGCGCTACAACAGTACACGGATACGAAAATTTAAGCTGCTGATTTTTACTGATGCAGACATGAGCTCATTAATCAAGAGCATCGAACTCGATAACTATGAAGATCTGCCGGTTGAAGGGCAAATCTGGGATATTGAGAGACTATACCGAGTTTGCTGCTCGGATCTGAGCCGACAGGTTGTAGAGCTCAACTTTCTGGATTTTTGCGAGGAAGGAATTCCCTGTATTGAGGCCAGCAGTGCGGCTTCTGAAAACTATACCAGCTATTTAGGCATTATTCCGGGATGTGTATTAGCTGACATTTATGATAAATATGGCAGCCGCTTGCTCGAAGGAAATGTTCGTTCTTTTCTTTCGACAAAAGTCGCCGTGAACAAACAGATCCGCACTACGCTGCTGAAAGAACCGAAAATGTTTTTTGCTTTCAATAATGGTATTTCTGCGACTGCACTGGATGTGAAGGTCGAAGATACCGATCATGGCAGATTTATAACGTTTGCGCGGGATTTTCAGATCATTAACGGAGGTCAGACTACAGCGTCGATCTCAAACGCCAGATTCAGAGATAAAGCGAAGCTCGACGAAGTATTCGTGCAAATGAAGCTGACTGAAATTGCTGCAACTGCGTCACAGGATGACACAGATACCCTAATTCGCAATATTTCCAGATCATCCAACAGCCAGAATAAGGTCAGCGATGCCGATTTCTTTGCCAGCCACCCATTCCACAGGCGAATGGAGACTATATCCAGAAGACTGTTTGCTCCCGCAACAGATGGAGCTCAATACGAAACCAAATGGTTCTACGAACGAGCAAGAGGTCAGTATTTGCAGGAACAAATGCATCTTACCCCTGCTAAAAAGCGTCAATTTGCGCTTCAGCACCCTAAAAACAAGGTTATAAAAAAGACCGACTTAGCGAAAGTGCAGAATACATGGCTTATGAACCCCCATACGGTTAGCCGCGGTGCGCAGACCAATTTCAATGCTTTTGCCGAATGGATTGACGATATGTGGGAGAAAGACGACACGAAGTTTAATGAGCGATACTTCGAGTCAACTGCTGCGCTTTTGTTGATGTTCCAATTCTTAGAGAAGCAAATTCCTAAGCTGCCGTGGTATGAAGGCGGTTATCGTGCAAACATCATTTACTATACCATTGCACTATTCCATCATCTTGTTATTAAGCAGTTCCCCGGAAATGATTTCGATTTAATTTTGATTTGGAATAAACAAGATTTGCCGGAAATAGTCCAAAAGTGCCTTCTGGAAATCTCAGAAAAAGTATTCTTCCAGATTACTGATCCTGAGCGGCGTATTATTAACGTTACACAGTGGTGTAAAAAGCAAGAGTGCTGGGATGGCGTAAAGAAGCTCTCGATCTCCTTGCCGGAAGAACTTGAAATTTGCCTTACGGATAACGGATTAGCGAAAGCTGCTGAAAAGCAGGCAAAAAAAGACCAGCGCATGACAAACGATATCAATGCTGAAGCGGAAGTAGTAAAATACCCGGCAGAGTTCTGGAAAAAGCTCACAGAATTTGCAGTTATGCATCGTCTGATTGAAATGAGAGATCAGCAAGCATTGAAAAAAGCCTGCCAAATACCATTGAAACTGCCAAATTCTGTAGAAAGCAAGAGATTGCTTGCACTTCTTGAAAAAGCAAGAAACGAAGGATTTAAGGATGAGTAAGAAGTCAAAGAGAAATCAATCTGCGTCTGAAAAGAAAAAAATAAAAGAATATAACACTGTTGATCTGTTTGCCGGAGCCGGAGGCTTGAGTTTAGGTTTTAAGCAAATAAAGGGAAATATACGGTTTAATATACGGGCTGCATTTGAGAACAACCCATATATGCAGGAGACATATAGAAAAAACCATCCGGGGACAGATGTATACGGCGATGTTTGTACTGCCGATTATCAAGAAATACAACGGCTATACGGTCCTATCGATGTTGTAATTGGCGGTCCGCCCTGCCAAGGCTTTTCAAATGCTAACAGACAAAGGTATGCTGCTATAAATCTGAATAATAAATTGGTTAAACAATATATTCGGGCAATCACTGAGCTGCGGCCTAAAGCGTTTGTCATGGAAAACGTCAGTATGCTGAAATCGGATGTCCACCGATTCTATTTGGAACAGGGCGACGTGGAGGCGGTTGAGCGCTATGGAATAGAAACCCGTGACGACTCGCTGATTTTACTGGACGAACAGTTCTATTTTGAAGGTGCTGAGGCGTATATCGGCGACCTTGAAAAAATCGAACAGTATGAATGGCCGGATGCTCTCCAGACAGAATTAAGAGTTATCTATAAGTTCTCCAAAAACGCGGCAAAACTTCAAACCACATTAGAAAAGCATAAAAGCAGGATTTATAAAGCAATCACGTCTTATTTTAATTCAGCTGAGGCTAATTCCGATAATCCTATTGTGTGTGAATCACTTCGGGCATGCAAATGCATTTTGAATTATTTTGAACAAACCCTGAACCTTGCGAAGATCCGTGAATCAATTGAACCCGCTCTTATGATTCAGCGAATGTTAAGCCGAATGAAGGAAATCCTCACTAATCATATTGTTATTGATGATGTAAATACTGAGTGCGGATTAAAAATCTCTGTGCGTACATTCGCCGTATTTGAGTATTTGTCAAAGATACTTCAGTCTGATACATATAATTACGCGCTGAAATCCGATGTGCTTTGCGCAGCTAATTACGGAGCACCGCAAAAAAGAATGAGGTTTGTTATTATTGGTGTTCAAAGAGGCATTTCCGAGGAGCCTGATCTTCCTGCGCCTAAAGTTAAGCCAGAGGATTATTCTAAAGTGGAGGATGCGATCGCCGATCTCGAAAAGGTCTCAACAGTTGATGACATTGCTGAGGATCATGGTGCTGTCCCTGCTGTTAAGGTCAGAACCGGGCCTCTGTATAAGTTAAGAGATTCAGCCGTTATTTGGAATCATATTGTGACAAAAACTACTCCGACGGCATTATCCCGATTCAAAGCAATCAGAGAAGGGCAAAACTTTCATGCTTTGTCGGAGGAAATGAAGTCTAATACCTATACAGACCCTAAGAGGACACAAAACACCATCTATCTTAGATTGAATTATCAGGAACCGTGCGGAACAGTGGTTAACGTCCGCAAGTCCATGTGGATACACCCCAGATTAGACCGTGCAATCAGTATTCGAGAGGCCGCTCGGCTGCAAACATTTCCGGACAGCTTTAGATTCTACGGCTCAAAGGATCAGCAGTATCAGCAGGTTGGAAATGCAGTTCCGCCGATTATGGCGAAAGCAATCGCAAAGCAAGTTAAAGAATTGCTAAAGAAGGACAACGATGGCAGATAATCATTCGAAAGAAGTTCGCAGCTACAATATGTCTCGTATTAGGTCGAACAATACAAAGCCGGAGGTGCGGGTACGGTCATACTTGCACAAATGCGGATTTCGCTTTCGAAAAAATGACAAGCGATACCCCGGCAAACCGGATATTGTACTGCCAAAGTATAAAACCGCAGTATTTGTAAACGGTTGTTTCTGGCATAAACATAATTGTCCAAGGTTTGTTATGCCTAAAAGCAACACCGATTACTGGAACAAGAAGATCGACGGTAATGTGAAACGAGATTCCGAGCATTACCAGAAGCTGAAATCAATGGGATGGCGCGTGATCGTCATTTGGGAATGTGAAGTGTCTGATGAGCAGCTTAAAAAGCTAGCGGATTCAATAAGGAGAGATTATAATGGCATTGCTTAACGAAGCGAATCTCACGCGTGAAGATAAAGAGCGCAATAGCGTACACACCGAAGTTCGCGCTACATATACGGTTTTTGAGGAGGACGGAAAAAAGTATTTTCAAATTGATACCTATGGAAAAGCTACAAGACAGCAACCTGAAAAAATCAGTCAATCGCTGCAGTTGGATCAGGAGACTGCTAAGTACCTAATAAAGCTGCTAATTGACAATTTGCTTTGAGCCTTATTACGTAGCTCTATATCTATAAGTTGACACAAGTGTCAACTTTGAAAACAGGCGAAAGCATCGGGTGCCTTCCGTTGCCTTCGCCTTTTTCATCTTGATTAGGCTCGCTATTATTAGAGATGAACGGACTTTTCGGCTCAAAAATTCATTTGTGTCGGGTGTGAAGGATGGATGCTCCTGCGCTGAAACCAGTGCGTTTTTATCCGGCATAGTGCGTTACGGTTCGGTATTGCTGTTGCTATGGTCGTTATTCCGGCATATACCCTTGACTATGGATTCTTATTATGATACAATGAATATGTTATTATCTTATCTGAAAAGCAGCGTGCATACGCAGTATAAGGAGGCATGATGACGATGGGCTTAGTAATCCAATATATCTGGGTAAAAAAATATAAGTGCTTAAAGAACTATGAAGTGAATTTCACTAATCGTGTCAAATTTCACTACAATGAAGAACTACATCAGATTGAATGTTTGGAAACAAATCTGAATTATATCGAGAGCTTCCATAGTAAACAAATAGACATTACTTGTGTCGTTGGACGAAATGGTGCCGGAAAGACTACACTTTTAAGGCTAATCAAAGACGTTTTTACAAGGCGATATGGAAGGTTCCCGGATGACTGTATCGCTATTTCTTTCGATGGAACCAAATATTATGCTGATTATCTATTCAGCGAAGAAGGATTGAGACTGGGTTCAACATATAATAATCTCGAAATCAGCAACATCAAAGAATATCATGCTGCTGAAAGAACACGTTGTATATACTATTCTGCTCATTTGGATCAATTTCACTATAGCCAACCAAGGGGCAATGATGATTTATCGACGCCTAAGTTACTATATAAAACAAAGAGCGGCGATGAGAAATCCGGACATGATCGTGTAGTTTTATTCTTTCAGGAAGAATTTAACAAACAGATTACATTTATCCAAAGTTTTAGTGAACAAATTAAAAGCTTTTCCTTAAGATATCCTCCGTTTGTAACTGCGAGTTTCTTGTTTGAAGAGAAATTTTTTAATGAGTGGTGCAGAAAAAAATGGGGGGATATCCTTGATAGCGGTGATTGGACCTACATAATAATGCGTTTCCTGACTATACATGCTGAAAATAATATAGAAGCATTTAGAGAATATTGTGCAAAGGCATTATTTCTGAATGCCATTTATCGAATTGGATATACGGTTGATCAACCAGATATAAGTTTACTAAACCATATGCTACATTCCGGTCAAAAAACTGTTTTTCAAAGTGTACAGACATTTTTTGAAGATGAGACTTTTTGGGGGGATCCACAGAATCTAATAATGCAACCATATCGGGATAAATATTTACGCTTTCTTGAATATATTGATAGCTTATCTAACGAAATGACGAAGATAAACCCACTATATCCATTTCCAACTCATTCTGATCCATTCTTCATAATCCCGACCGAGATTCGATCCACAGTGGAAGAGGACTTACCTAAGGATAGTATTCCTCATGATATTCAGCAATTTTTTAGTGAGTACAAGGAAGTCGCAGATTTTCATGATTTCTTATATTTTTCATGGGGATTATCCTCAGGAGAGCAATCATTCTTGAATATTATGGCTAGGCTTTACAGTAAGTGCGCTTATGATGAGAAAACCGGCACACACTATTTGTTTGACACTGATCAAGGAGAAAAATCCGAAGATGATGCCATTTTATTATTGGATGAAATTGATGATTATTTGCATCCGAAATGGCAAAGTCAACTGATTGAATCGCTCATACAATTCATAGAAAGCGTATATAGCACCACTCATGTTCACATTATTCTGACAACACACTCTCCAATCATGCTTTCGGATGTGCCCAAACAGAACACCGTCCTTGTTGGAGGAGAACAATCGCAATTTGATGAAACGTTTGCCGCAAATATATATTCCTTATACAACCGATCTTTTTTTCTTAATGACGGCTGTGTAGGCTCGTTTGCAGCTCAGGTAATTCAAGATCTTACAGAAAAGATTGAAGACTATAAACCGGAAAATGATAAATGGATAGAAGAACGCTTGACCATAATAGGTGACAAATTCATGCGTTCATTTCTCACAAGGGAATATCTCAAGCAGAAAAGAAAGTATAGTCTTCCTGAACAATCTATGACCGAGTCGGAATTGATTCAGCGTATTCATCAGTTAGAGCAGGAAAATCAGAGACTATCTGAAGAAAATGCGAATCTAAAAGACACTTGAACGGAGTACGAAGAATGAATCAGCTTAAATGGCCGTTTGGCTTTGCAGGAGTGCTTTCTGCTGATAATAGCGGTGCTGCAGCAGAGTGGGCGGATGAATACGCTAAGAAGATGATAGCTAAAATCCAAAAGGCCTATCTGCAAATAGAAAAAGATGCGCAAGTAAAGTCCCAGAATGTAAAAAATAATGGGACATTGACAATAGTTCGTTATTTTTTGGAACTGACACATCTAATTCAACTAAAAAATGCCACAATACAATGGGACGATGAAAGATTAAAGATCCTTCTGCGCGGCACTCGAAAAGAAGTTGAACTGTCAAATCTTTATGCTCCGTATATTCAGCTTATGGATGAAATAGATGGTGCTATCACACAATGTACGAAAGATATGAAAAATCATCATTTATCATCTGTTAAGAGCACTTCTGATCTAATACAGTATCTTTCGACGCAGCAGGGGTGCGGAAACCTGATTTTACTTATTCTGTACAATTCGTATTATGTGGATGAATACTTTAATAATCATCAAAGCAATAACAATCGCCTTCATTTTCAAAATGCTCTGAAAAAAACATATCAGGAACCCTTGAAAATGATTTTCAATTACGAGGATTGGATTAAGCCTCACCGCGAAACTATCTTAGAGTATATCTCCGTGGTAAAGTGCCCATATTGTGACCGAAACTATATTGCAAATGCACTCAGCGAAGATGGTGAGATTTTAACAACAGCCGATCTGGATCATTACCATATTAAATCCTTATTCCCAATGTTTGCACTGTCTTTGTTTAATCTGATTCCTGCCTGCAACACCTGTAATTCCAAATTCAAAGGGGCAAAACAAACACGTACAACATACCCTTATGAAATTGGATTTCAGAATCATGCACAGTTTTATACAGAAGCATCTCTTCTCGAAAAAATAAAACTTATACAAGGCAGAACTGATGCTAATTTTATGATTAAATTGAAAACTGCTGATAGTGTCGGCCAAGAGATACAAAGTATGATCCAGGGAGATTGTGATGTATTTCAACTGGAGAGAGTATACGCACTTCATAAGAATCTGGTCAGAGATCTGTATTGGAGAAGCATTATCTACTATTCAAACGATTATATCGTTGCAGCAAAGAAATTACTAAATGACAATCAGATTGACAAAGATTTGTATTGGTTCCTTTACGGTTATGATGAGAGCGATGACGGACAAGATCATGAGAACACACTTTCAAAACTAAGAAGAGATATTATTCAGGAAATCGAGGAACTGTATACTGAAATGGATATTCAACTAGGTGACGGAAAAGAATAAATAAACGTAAGAGCATAATATAAGACATACCCGGTTAAATAATCAGGCTCACCTTCACATGATGAGCCTGATTACGTATCAGTCAATAATAAGCTGCAGTAACAGTTAGCTAGGTGTAGCATTGTATTCCGCCCGTTTCAGGGTAGCAGCAACGATTAAGTGTGCCAAATAGTTTTCATATGCTGAATTAAAATCTTGAATTAAATTTCCGTCTGTTGTGATTTCATGATTTCTTCCTCCAGTAACCGGTTAATCAACGCATTCAGACTTTCCCCAAGTGATTCTGCATACTTGCGGTAAACTTCTTTCTTGCCAGAAGGAAAAGTTGCCGTGAAACGGTCATACTTTTCAGCAATATACCGATTTTGGTAATCAATTTGTTCTTTTTTTTCCATATGCTCAGCCTCCGCTCTATTCTCTTTAGTATATCATGAATTGTTATTTTACGCAATATGTGAAAGTGCCTAATTTTACCGAAAAGAGGCAATTTTCATTTTACGTAATATGCTTAAACACTCAATTGACATATTACGTAATATGTGATATAATATAGTTGTTGAGGATCTGCTTTGTCTTTCTGAAATAGAGAAAGCACAGGATAGATTGCTACTCATACACAGAACATGTTCATTTGAGAAAGGGTGGTATAGATGAATGTGAAAGAACGCTGCGATATTATTCGTGCAATGGATATACTTGTTCGTATAGTCAATAACGAAGACTATATTGTAACATGGCTGCGGCTTGGCGTAGCAGACGGAGATATTCGTCCAAACACTGTAAACGCAGAGCTGCAATGCTATACTGAGAATGTTGTTTTTGCCGATCTTATGGATATTTTTCTGAGAATCATGGGACATGCTTTGAAAGACGGCGGCTTGTGTGCAGATGGTATTGTAAGCAAATCTGAAAGTCTTGTCTAATACCACTTTTCCCTATAACAAAGATGGTTAGAAATTCGTACAGCTATCATTGAGAGGCTATCGGCGTTTATGCGGTTGTGTCCAGCAATATATTTATCTGCTATGTTGATATACGAAATATAGCGAAGATGTTTATTTATTAAACAGAGCGCTGATTTTTGTTATTTTTGAATCGCATTGTTTACTTTCTCGCTATATTATGCTATAATAGATAGCGAGAAAGTGAGGAAGCGGCAATGACTAAATTTGAAGCACTGGATCAGCTTGTGTCTGCCGGGAACGGGTACTTGTTGACAGCAGACGCAGTGAACAGCGGAATCTCAAAGCACACCTTAGCTGAATATGTAAAGGCAAAAAACATGGAGCGCATGGCGCACGGCGTCTATATCTTAGAAGATACGTGGCCGGATGCGCTCTATCTTCTTTATCTGCGAAACAAAAAAATCGTGTTTTCATTTGAAACCGCACTGGATCTTCACGATCTGACCGACCGAGCACCATTTTATATCACAGTCACTGTGCCGAACGGTTACAATGACACGCATCTGAGGCGGGCAGGCATCAGGGTCGTTCACACCAAGCCGGAATGGTACAGTATGGGTATCGTTTCAGTTCGGACACACTGCGGCAATCTCGTGCCGGCTTATGATATGGACAGAACCATCTGTGATATTATCCGCTGCAAAAAGGATTTTGAGATTCAGACATTCCAGACAGCCGTGAACGAATATATGCGCTGCAAGGGGAAGCATATAAACAATCTGTCGAAATATGCAGCTGCACTCGGAGTCGCAGACAAAGTGCGTATTTATACGGAAGTTATGCTGTGATTCTCATATCGCAGTGAGCTCGAATTGAAAAGAAGACATCCGAATAATAATTGCGATTTCGTGATAGTATTTTCTGGATTGGCGGATTCTCCTGCAAAATAACGGAATAGGGTGATACCATGAAAACAATCAAAGTGGTTGCAGCCGTGATATGCGACTCTTTTCAAAATAGAACACGAATATTTGCTACAGCAAGAGGATACGGCGCATTCAAAGGACAATGGGAATTTCCCGGCGGAAAGATCGAACCCGGCGAGACACCGCAGCAGGCATTGGCCAGAGAAATCCGTGAAGAACTCGACACAACAATCAAAATCGGCGAGCAGATCGAGACCGTCGAATATGATTATCCGGATTTTCATCTGTCTATGGATTGCTTCTGGTGTGAGGTGATCGAAGGGAATCTGGTGCTGCTGGAAGCGCAGGAGGCTCGCTGGCTCACGAAAGAGGAACTGGACAGCGTAAAATGGCTGCCTGCGGATCTGGGGCTGATTGACCGGATTCGTGAGCAGATGCGATAATATAGTGAGATGGAATAATAAACAAAGCACTGAACGCAGACGGGTTCAGTGCTTTTCTCCTATACTCCAATCTGTTTTCCTAAAAGCGCCCTTGTTTTAGGAGAAAACGGATTCTCTGTCCTCCAATGCGCTGATAATAGATGTGTCATCAAGTGACTCTGAGACTGGAATACCTCCGAACACGCCTTTGAGATACAGAGAACGGGCATTATTGGTTTTTTGGACATCATATTCGTCGATGCAGACAGCCTCTTTATTGCCTTCATAATCCACATAAATAATATAAGCGTTCTGGGAGTCGATCTTTTCCAGCAGAGTCGTATTATGTGTCGTCAGGATCAGCTGCCCTGCTATATCGTCTTTGATGGATTCGATAATATTGCGGAACAGGATATCATGAATTCCGGTATCTGCTTCGTCAATAAACACGGTCATTCCAGCCAGTGCGCCCATTAACGGAGAAAGGATCTCCAGAATGTGAATGGTACCGGCAGACTCATCGTCAACATCAATCTTTCTGACTTCTCCGGCAATCATTTTATAGATTTCCAGGTGATAGCGAAGCTGGTCTTTATCCTGCTCAATGTGGTACTTGACTTCCTTGATTTCAGCATAGGTTTGCGTCAGGATCGAATTCACAATCCGTTCGGAACGCTGAAGCAGCGGCAAAGCACCGCGAGGGATCACACCGCCGTCCAGCTGCGGCAAAATCTTATTATTCTGCTGAGAAATAAGCAGCTGTGCTGATAGCTGATCCTTTGTCAATACATTCAGCCGGCTGAAGCAGTCCAGAACATCAATGAAATATGGAGAATAATTGTCTTTTGTATAAATCTCATTCTGACGGTTAATCTGATTGATAATAATGCCTAATATGGAGCGTTTTCCCCAGAAGCGTTCCGCATCCGCCTGAATATCCTGCCGCAGACGCGCACTCTGAAATGCCTTCGGAGACAGCTTGCACTGGATGGTATGTTTGTCTGTCAGTGCAGCAGAATACATCATTCCTGTCTGCTTGCCCGTCCAGAAGCGCAGGGATTCCTCAAGAACTGTATCGGTAAAGACAATGCGATAAACACCGTCATGATCATTATAACGGAATCCATATTCAAGCTCAGTAGGAGCTTCACAGCCGACAGTGCGGCATTTCCGCATTACGCTGGTAAAATCCTGAATCTGGTAGGGAGTATTCCATCCGGCATCCTTTATTACCCGAAACACCTTTTTCTCGATTTCACCTGAATCCATCTTCTCTTGAAGGATTTGCAGCATTTGCGCAGAATAAAAGGATGTCATGCTCTGGATCAGGAACCGAATGCTGGTGACAAAATTCGTCTTTCCGCTGCCGTTTTCACCATAGATCGCAGCAAAATTCTTAACCCGGCTCTTGGTTTTACGGAAATCAAAGCAGATATCACCGAAAGAAATGAAGTTTTTGAGTTTTACATAAGAGATCATATACACCCCTCCTGCAACCAGTATACCACGTTTGAATTGAAAAGTAAATCGTTCCTGATATATTATATACTGTAAATCGCGATGTTTTTAATTCTGAGGCATAAAACATCTTTTTAAAGGGTATTGTATGCCGGAAAAATGCATCATATACAGAATGGTGTACTACAAATACTGAAAACGCAAAACTCCTCAGTCGCTTTCATCTTGTTCCAGCTATCTTGTTTAGTCTATCAGCACTTCCACATCATGCATCAGGAAATGCATACGGTCGATTCGCTTGTTGATGTGCCAATGCCCAAGATACCATGCCTTGTAGTCCAGTATTTCTTCAATCGTATCCAACCATTGTTCTGTGCTGTTGTCAACAGTGGACTGATCAATTCCGGGCAGAAAGCATTCCATCGGGATATACTTGAACGGGCAAGTATGCGAGAAAACGACATCAACAGGATGTGCTTTGACCTGCTGTTCGACATATTCTTTGATCGTGGGTGTCGGCTGCTCATCCGGCCACCAGTTGTAGCCCATTCGCAGCCGGTAGAATTTATCTACGCTGTAGGCGCCGCCGATCACGATACACTGCTTGCCTTCAAGGTCAAAAATGTCGCCGTCAACAGGGAAAAGGATATTCGGAAAATCCTCCTCATACAGCACACGGCCGCCATGCCACTGCTTTTCCTGATAGGAGCAGATATTCTGCGGTCTGTTCTCATGATTACCGTGAATGCAAAAGAACGTGACATTCATCTCGTTCATTTCCTGTTTCAAAAGACGGTCGCGCATTTTTCCAGTATAATTGACACCGACATCACCGAGCAGAACAATCACATCGTCTGGTTTTGGCTGATGCCGTACATACAAATCATAAACCGGTTCTATTGAACCGTGAATGTCACCTGTAATAAATACCATATCTGCACCTTCTTTCAGTACTGCTACTATTATACCATGTTTTATGCGAAACTGCAATCAAATTCAACGCGCTGAGGTGACGATTTTCAGGGCATCATGATATATTATTCCCACTGTCCCTCCGATATCCTGCGTGTTTTTTCTTTCTCAGCCTTTGCTCTGAGATTCAACCACAACTCAGAATCTGCAAGCTCGCCTTGCCAGCGTTCCATTGTTTCCGTGATGTCTCTGATCATCACATGTATTTTTTTGCTGTCGAGCAACGGCATAAATCGCAGCGTGAATTCGCATACAACCGAAGGCATATATGACACCCTTCACTGTTGTGTCTTATACTGTGTCAGGGCGTCGTCACCGTGACCAGAACCTTTTCCCGCATGACTGCACTATCTATATAGAAGTCGCGGGTGTATTTCCATGATCGGTATGCTTTCGGATCGTCCGGTATAGGGTGCAATGCAAGCTGAAAGAGACCGATTTGTACCCTAGTTGCCGCTGCGACTGCGATTTCGTGATAAAACGCCCTTTAATACTGTTCGATTTCGTGAGAGGAGTGCTTCAGATACTGTCGGCGATAGAAAGGTATTGTTTCCCCGTTTTGCGGGCATACTGCAAGGTGCGATATGCGCCGCCGCTTTGGCGCTGTACGCAAAAAATCACAAGGTCGGAGCGATCGACCATGCAGCGGTTCCGTATCTGTATCGCAGATTTATAGTGTGCAGCGCCGGATTCTGTGCAGATTTCGACCTCATCATAGTATTGCAGGTAGTTCTGCTCATTGTCACGGTACTCCGCGCGCAAATACGGCAGCACAAGCGTCAATGCAGTGTTGCCGCAGCCGTATTGTCTGACAGCCCGCCGGATTGCTGACGCTGCCAGCAGATCAAATTCGCCGTCCCGTCCGATCAGGAATTCTACATATTCGTGCTGGGTAATCAGATCGTGCAGGAGCACTTCAAGGTGTTTTTCGACCTCGAGCGCATTTTCCAGCATACGATGTCCGAAAAAACTGACGGTAAAGATATCCAAGTCAATCCCTCCATATATAACTATGTATATAGTAACATCTAACATGTATATTGTCAAGACGTTACAATACATATAGAATGGAATAAAAAGGGGGAGCGATAATGAATAACTCGAAATCAGTCTTTTCGATTCATGAATACGGAAAGATCAGCATACATTTGAAGGAAATCATGGACAGCAAAAAGATGACTCGCAATTATCTCGCGCGCGTTTCCAATACGCGATTTGAAGTCATAAACAAGTGGTACCATAATGACGTTGAGAAAATGGATTTGGATATTCTCGCACGAATCTGCTATGTTCTTGAATGTGCTCCTGCTGATATCATCCGATACGATCACAGCAATAATGCTTGACATTTCCATGCAAACGTGCTATAATACAATACGAAGCAGAGAGCATCTGTCCACATGGGGAATTGGACCCCAATGTCAGCAGATAGCAACTCTGCTTTTTTCGTTTTCACTTGACATTTTCGCCGAAATCGGTTATACTATACACGAAGCAAAGATTGTTGCTGACTTGGGAGGCTGGATCCCTATGTGCGAGAACAATACCATTGCTTTTTTCAAACAGCCCTGCACAAACCTGATTGGAATAACCGTGCTAGCCGGTGACTCCTATGGATTGTGCAGGGCTGTTTTTCTCGTTCTGTATATGCTATTACGAAAGCATTATACTCTTGTCACCGCGACCAGCACCTTCTCTCGCATGACCGCACTGTCAATATAGAAGTCGCGGGTAAACTTCCACGACCGGTATTCGTCCGGGTCCTTCGGCGGCGGGTTCTGCTTGGCGTACTGCTTTTTCAGCAAGGCGCAGTATTCGAGTGCGCGGCAGCTGACTGACCACGCGACTTCTTCATAACTCCCGTTTTGCTTCATCTCTGTGACGAGATCGGGATGATTCTCCTCCATGAAATCCATCCATGCAAGGCCGTAGTAACCTGCTGTCTTATGTCTTCCCATTGTAATCCTCCTTATCTGATCAGGGGCACAAAGCCCGGTGTATTGTTGTCGGCGGCATAGGTTCCGTTCGGGACGGCCTCTGCCGACCGTGCTTCCGTTTCTGCATTGACCATGATCTGAATATGGGCGCCGGAGTAGACGCGCTCGGCGAGTGTATACAGTTCCGCTGCTTCTTTGAGCTCCCCCTCTGCCTGTGCCAGTTCCTCTGCGGCTTTCGCTGCCTGCGCTCTGCTATTTGAGATCAACGTCTCGACATTGCGCCAGTTTCCGGCGGTGATCGACGGATATTTCCGGAGCGTTTCCTCTGCCTGCTGTCTGGTGAACCGCTGCGAAGGTATCCCGCCGAAGATCAGCTCCAGTTTCTCTTTCAGATCGAGCGCGAATTGCAGATCATGCTTTTCGGATTGTGCGGCATCGTACTTCTGATGCATTGCCTCATCCTTGGCAGCAAAATCCAGCCGCAGAGACTTCAGCGTGGTGCCGTCATTGATTCGCTTGTTCAGTGCCAGCAGTCTGTCAAGCTCTGCATCATTTGTCCACGCATAAACTTTCTCCGGAATTCTCTTGCGCGGTGTAAGTCTGCCGTCTTTTACAACGCTGATATACAGCCGAACCATGCGGAGCACTTGTGTATTTTCCTGACGCTTCTCTTTTGCTGCTGCAAGCTGTTCTTCAAGTTTTTGTTCAAATTTCTGATTGGCTTTGATCCGTCCTTTCAATGCGATTTCACTGTACTCCACGCCAAGCGACTTCAAGCGAATAAAATTCTTGGCATCTTTTGCGCGAAACGCAAGATACTTTCCGTACTTGATGTCGTATCCTGCTTTGACCATATGCGCCATCAGATAGAAAATATCCTGAGAGAGCGGAACAAATCGGTCAATGTCTGCGCGCAGCTTCTCCCGCGCCGACTGCGGTTTCGGCTGATACGACTGCTCGATTTCACGAATCGCCTGCACATGACATTCCTGCGCTTCAAATCCGTTCTCCGTTTGCCGGTATGAAATATGCAGGCGCTCCATTTCCGCTTGCACATACGCCTGCTTGTCGCGGTCGGTATAGAAAAACGATTTGAACGGCAGCAGCCGATCGTGTTCCATTTTCTCAACCTCGGCGGAAAGCTCAGCGATGCGGAATCTCATGCTTCGCGCAAGTCCGATTGTGTTCGCTTCCTGCCGCTTCTGTTTTCGCAAAACTGACACGGCCTGCTTTGCATCCTGTGTGCGTTTGTATTCTGCGACGGTCATGTGTGCGTAATGCGCGTTCTTGTCTTCGCGCTTGAGACCGTGCTGCATCAGGAGCCGTTCCATTTCGATTCGCTCGGCATGCTCCCAGCCCATTGCGGCGGAATCATATCTGCTGCGCGCTGCGAATCCCATTTCTTCCAAAGCCGCCCGCATCGAAACGCCTTTCGGCAGTCCATGCTTTCGCGCCTTTGAGTAAAACGGAATGAAGTCGATATGCAGATGCGGAGTTGCTTCGTCCATGTGAAGCACGGCATTGAATACATACAGATTTGGATTCCGTTTTTGAAACGCCTGCATATATTCGATTAGAAGTTTTCTTGCAGTCTCTACGTTCGGTGTGCCGCATGCTGCGGTTTTGCAGTCACCGAATTGCACGACCGCTTCGTAAAATGCTTCCTCTCTTTTTCCGGCAGCAATGTGTTCGTAATAATCATTGATGCGTCGGCAGGGCTGCCGCTGCTTTGCATTGTACGCTGCAAGTGAATCGGAAAAAAGTTTTTCGTATGCTGCCCGAATCGGTTCGCATGTGAAGATAATATTTTCAGGCGTGCGCAACGGATCAATGTTCTCCGCATAAAATTCGCGGTTGTTGTGCGCAAAGTCTGCGCAGTTCGGATCGCTTGCCTTCCCGACTGTGAAGCTGATGCTGAACTGTCCCATGCGGCACTCCTTTCTTTTTTTCAGCAAGGCTCAAAAAACAGCGTTTCAGAAGCCTGTTTGAAAGATAACCCAATGCCAGTTCTGCACGCCCGTACCGGAGCTTGCAGGACTGGCGGGGAGCCCCCGCTGGCAATCCCTGCGCGCATTGGGTTCCGGCAAATCAGTTTTCTGTTTTGTCGGAAATTGTCTGCTCCGCAGATTGGGGATTCCCCAAGCCCCTTTTGCGGGAACGTCCGATGCGGTCATAGTAATCTTCGGTGTTCTCCTGCACCGCAGAGAGATACATACTTACAAGCTGAATGAGCGTCGATGCCTCGTTGTCATAGAAATAAATCGACACAAGTTTCATGTCGTCGTGCGGGAAGGTGCGTCCGTGCTTGATGATTTTCTGCATCAGCTTCTGTGCAGACCGTGCGATGTGATTCTCAGGATCAATCGCAGCAATCTGATTCAGCGATTGCAGCAGCGCGTTGACACTTTCGCGGTCGATCTTCACCGCGACCGGGCCGAGGTTCGTTTTCTTCATTTTCAAAACTCCTTTTCATTTTTTTTGTAAGCGGTTTTTGTCATAGCTCCGCTTGACTTCGTTCGAGGCTGTGTGGTATAATAATCTCAGATCACCGCAAGCTCCGTATTCAGCTTCACGCGATACGAATTCAGACTGCTCCACAGCACAGCCTTCGCATAGCCGGCGTAGTTCTTGATGTGTGTCGAGGCGAGTGCATCGGTGAAGTCATCGAGTGCGGAGAAGATCATTTCGGTGAGCGTGCCGCAGCCGCAGCACATGGACGCTGCATTGATTGCGTCGATCACGGCACAGGCATCGGTCTGTTCGCCGGAGTAGATTTGCGTGCCGGCTCTCGTCGCCATGCTGACCAGACTGTTTACCAGCAGCACGAAGTTGTCGAAACGGTCAACGGTTTTCAGAGCGGTCTTGTCGCATGGATGCTCCATGTAGAAGTCATACTCACAGAGCCAGCGGATCGCAGCCTGCATCTTCTTCGGACTTTGTGAATAGGCATACGGAATCCGCTGCGCTGTCGTGATTTCAGAAATCACCTGCTCTGCGATCTGTGTATCCGTCAATCCGTCTGCCGCATCTTCGCCGCGCGAAGATGGATGGATAGAAATCTCTGTAGAAGTCTTTGTAGTAATCTCTGTATTTGTCTGGGGAAATTTACTATAGGGGTCTGTCGAAATTTCGGCACACCCCCCTCGAAATTCCGACACAGGGGTACTGCAAATTTCATCAGATGCCCCGTCCGATTCTTCGGGACACCCGTCCGGTGAAATTTCACCACATGGGTAGGTGAGCGCTTTCAGACGCTCCACATCGAGCGCGAGATAGAGAACATTGGCGTAAACCATGCCGTTTGACCGCAGCGTGCGGAACTCCCGGCGCACCACTCCCATTTCCTCAAGGAACACGATCGCGTCCTTCGCCTGACCGGACGAGCAGCCGAACTGCTCCGCGATCTGCGAATAGCTTCGCTGCAAGAGGTCATCACGGAACTTCTTCTGATAACCGATGATCTGACCGCTGCCCTCGTCTCGGATCTCCCGCGGACGATACCAGTAGACGATGTCCGCGAGAATGTTGATGGCAAGCAAGTGCGGCTTCGGGTGTTTGAGATCAGACTTGACGAATACGCGGTACCAGATCTGCGGAATGACATTGCCGGTAAAGGCGACTTCTCTCAGCTGGTCACAGGTCGGAATTCCGGTTGTATACATAGTTTTTTCCTCCGTTTCAGATTCGTTTTGAAACGGAAAAGGTGTGCAAAAAAACACGCCGCTAACATCCGCTAACAGAAATCCTTGTCAAAGGATGACACAGTATGCGAATGTATGGCAGCACGTGCAAAATGATTATTGAAAATCGTCGTAATTGCTGGCAAATCGTGCGGTTGTATGCCATAGAAAGACATACGATGCCAAACGCTTTCCGAGGCTCCTAAGCGTTAGGCCATCGGTTCGACTCCGGTTTGGGGCGTCCATTTCGACGGAAATGCGTGATTTTCGCATTTCCGTCGAATGCTAAATCGGCATAAATCCTGTTAGCGAATTGCTAACAACGGGTTCTGGAGCATACATATCTGGCGGAGCAACATTGTTATAGTTTCTGTTGCCTGATTCGAGCGGATTCTGAGAATCTTCCCAAATCTTACCAAAGCTCCGTTTATTCCGTCTGTTTTTTCTGTTCCGGCTGATTGTTTCCTGCATCGGATTTTCCATCCTTTTGCGGGCGCTTGATCTTGGAGAACATGATTGTTTCGAGCTGTTCAGCCACTTTGCGGCGGGCTTTGTTTACGGTTGCGAGGTAGACATTCATCAGCATATCCGGCGTGGAGTGTCCCATATCGCCTTGAACGGCTTTCAGATCATTTCCGGATGTCTCCATCTTCGCTGTTGCGCCGGAGTGCCGCAGGCTGTAGAGATCGACCTTACGCAGCGTCGCACTCTTGATAAAGCGTTTGAATCGCTTGGTGATCATCTCGTCGGAGATCGGTCTTCCATTCTTCTGACAGAATACCAATCCGAAGTCTTGATACACTTCTGCATATTCTTTTTTGTTGAGCTGCTGAATCTCTTTGTGATCCCGAAGCAGCTGCACCAGCGTATCCCGAATATATACCTCGCGAATGCTGCGGTCAGTTTTCGGGAGTTTCAGCACCTGAACAGTTCGATTGCCTGCCTTCATCGGCGGAAACCGGAAGTTAATCTTGGTTCCGGTCTGCTCAATCATTTCGATATTCAGTCGGGCAAGTTCGTTCTTGATATGAACCGTCGCACCATTGAGATCTTCATCGAACTCGATGCAATCCCAGGTCAGCCCAAGCATTTCGCCTGTACGGAGGGTGCATCCGAACATCATACTCATCATCGTGAGCAGTTCCGGATCGTCCTCACACTTGTTGATTGCGTTCAGCACTTCCTCATCCGACCATTGTGCGCGCTCGTACTTCTCCATCTTGGGAAGTTCAAGTTCCGCAGCAGGATTGTGTGAGAGAAAGCCATGCTGTACTGCAAACCGGAACGCCGGACGAATAATCTTATGAACTTCACGCACTGTTCGGGCACTGATTTTAGCGGGTTCACCGCCTTTATGTGAGCGAACAGCATTATGGTTCGGCAGGTCGTTATAGAATTGCTGAAGAAAGGCGAAACCTTTTTGATCGCTACATGGCTGATAAATGGATAAATATAGTGAGTTGTAATGTTGATGACATTGCCGGCCGTG
>OCVV011357264.1_pt1 | contig 31480 bp, 25 predicted proteins | sample 1539721 | NCBI WGS metagenome assembly OCVV01 (sample SAMN02144230, study PRJEB22623) | gut metagenome | biome: sheep rumen | host: Ovis aries | place: New Zealand | reverse complement strand
CAGCTGATAAAGCCCCGGCATCTTCTTCAGTTCACATCCGGTCACCTTGCAGATATCCAGGATCTCATGGATCTCCTTCGGCTTTGCGGAGGGCATGGCCAGGATGATCTCGTCAACCCGGAGTTTCTCCGCCATACGGGGGATATCATGTCTGGTACCCACCACCTTGACTCCATGAATATAATTTCCCACCTTTCCGGTATTATCATCTATAACACCAACGACTTTCATGGCAAGGTATTCCGAATTTTTAATCTCCCTGATCAGATCATTTCCGCCGCTTCCCGCTCCGATCACCAGAACCCGCTTCTTTTCTGTTTTTGTCTCGGAGACCTGTCTCTTTACAGAAAAAATGGTTCGGTATGCAAACCGGCTGATCACTGTAAGGATCAGAATAAACACGAAGTAAAGAATGTAATAACTGCGCGGAAGAGGAACTGCCAATTCTGCATTCAGCGCCATGATCCCGCCCATATTCAGGAGACTGGACAGACCACATGCCAAAACAATATTCAGGAACTCCGTTGCGCCCACATAAGTCCAAAGACTGGAATATAAACGAAACAGTGCAAAGATAACGACCACTGACAGGATCCCGATCCACAAATCCTTTTTCACCAGGGTCAGATATTCCTCAGGAACTTTTGATATCTGCAGATCAAAACGGACCACCAATGATAAAAAGGCGGCTGCGATCACTGCCGCCACATCAAAAAGGATCAGTATGCATTTTGTCAATATTTTACGTTTTTTCATATTTGCAACAATCTATCATCCGAAAAATACAATCCCTTAGTTATCCTCATAGGTCAGGCTGATCTTCTCGGTCTTCCCTTCAAATGTAACGATATATTCATCACTCTTGGAGGTAGGGATCATGTTTCGGATCATCTCGCTGAAGGAATACTTGAATTTACTCCTCCCCTTGTTGGTGATGATCATACACTGATTTCCGCCCGTAAGGATGATCTCCTTCGCCGTGGCATGGATATTGTCATATACCATATTGAAGGGATAACGGAAGATCTCATTCCCGGACAGGTCATAGACTCGCATGGTATAATCCGCATTGTCCTCTGCATTGGAGGAGCGTTCAATGGTCCCGATATACTCGGAGGAATAGAAAATGCTCTGGATCTGCTGCTGCTGGTAGGCGATCCTCGCTCTCTCCGACGGGATCTCCTTCATGTCATAGAGTATGATCTCCTTATCGGAGAAGGCTGCCACCAGATTGTTATTGATGAACTGCACCCTGGTCACAAGCTCGTCATCCAGACTGAAGCCGCCCACCATACGGTCGGCATTTGCATTCTGGCCTACCGAGCCGAAATTATAGGCTGCAAGATTGTTCCGGTTTTGGATTCCCTCCATGTAATAATAACTGGTAAAGAGCTTCTGCCCGTCATCGGAGATGGCAATGGCCAGAGGATATCCGCTCTTGTCAATGGAGGTCTGCATTTCGTAGACCGCATTTCCCTTTTTGTCGTACATGTTGATGAAATTGGTGACATCATTTTCCAGAACGACGGTAAATGCACCCTGGGATGCCACATCCACGTCCAGGATCTTATAGGGCATTACCAGATCACTGACCGCTCCTTCCGTATTAAAGACCCGGACCGTATTCCCGCCTTTATCCGCGACGACGGCATAGTCTCCATTGGTACTTGCGATCGGAACCTTCATATCCGCACCCGCTGTCCATACCACATCTCCGTTGGCATTGATATAGGATACACCCTCCGGGGTATACTTCAGAAGATTTCCTCCAAACTCGGTATACTCGGCATTTGCTTCGTATATGATATCGGTGCTTGACAGAACCTTATAGCCCAGATACTCCCGGTTTCTGGTATATACATAATAGATCACTCCGCCCACGAGCAGCAGGACCACAAGAACCACAAAGAGACGTGTCTTCAGGGCACGCCGCTTTGTTCTTCGTGAGATATTCTCTTCCGCAAGCTGCGGATCTCCTCCCACCTGTATGATATTTCCGGTTTTCCTTCGAAAAGATGATCTGACCGGGTCCCGCATCTGTAATGCCTCATCGGCCCCGGTCTCATCCTCTTCATCGGCCTCGGAGAGATCCGGCTCCTGCCCATTCACATCTTCAATGAGAAGGTCATCTTTTTTCTTACTCCGAGGTTTCTTTCTTCCGAATACCATTTCGTCTCTTCCATTTCAGTCTGTATCACGCCCTTATGCACCTGCCATATCGAATGCAGTGGCCGCCATACTAATTCTCATTTTTTGTATCTTTCCCGGGGTTTCTGTAATATGCGATGGCCCCGGAGATCGTATCGGCCTGTCCTGACTGAAGGATCGAAAGCAGATCTTCCAGTTTGTCCTGCTTCAGGAAATCTTCCCCAAGCCGGCTCGTATAATTCTGCGAGATCTCCAGACTCTTTTCCTGAAGCGCCTTTTCCGTCGCTTCCAGTTCCGCCGAAGTATTGTCTCTTTGTTCCTGCAATTCATGAAGGCGGGGATTCCGTCTTTCTTCGATCTCCCTCTTCAATTCCCCGGCCGTTTCCTCATCGAAGGTCTTCAGCGTTGCGCTCTTCTGATCCCGTAAATCCTCTTCCTCTCCGGCGATCACCTCGATCCTCTCATTGACATCGCTTACATCGTAAATACTCTCATCGTCGTCATTCTCTACGGATCTTTTGATCTCACGGATCCTCCGGTCATTCTTGGAGATCATGTTTCTGTACTTTCGTCCCAGACGAAGTGTCTTTAAATGTCTGGATTTAACCTTGACATAGATCAGGAAGATGATGAGCAGGGCTAATATGATCATCACCGCAGGGATCATGATCGAAAGGATCGTCTTCGTCTTATCCGACGCATCCCTCATAAAAATCCAGCGCGCCAGACATGTCACGATCGCCGGACAGCCTGCGAAGATCATTGCATAGCAAAAGAGCATCATCCCGTACTCAGCCGGGCTTTCCGGCATAAAGAGCACATAGAACAGCTTGCTGCGTGCAAACTTCGGAACTCCTTCTTTCCGGAAGAGCTTCTTCATCTCCTTCTCGGCTTCTTTGGAATCCTCTACATGTTCCTTCGATTCCTCTTTGATGCGGGAGGCCTTCCCGGCATCGATCCTTTTCTCCTTCTCAGCTTCCGCTTTCTTCTTCTTGCTCTTTACGGCGCTGATCTGCTTATCGTACCCGTCTTCAACCTCACTACGGCGTTTCTTCACGGTAGATTCGATCTCATCGCGGATGGAGTTTTCTTCACTCTGAACATCCTTTTCCTGTTTTTTCAGGATCCCCTGTAATTCTTCGACCCGAAGGCTGAGGCGTTCCTGTTCTGCTACCGCATCCTTCACCCTCGTCAGGAATGCGCTATCCTCATTATAGATCCCCTCTGGCATGTAACCCTCCTACCTGACTCTACAATCCCTAAATATCGATGATCCCGTTCTCAGCCCTCAGCCTGAAGTGAACGGTTGACTGCGCTCACCAGCGCATATGCCGAAGCATCGATGATATCGTCCTGGATACCGGCTCCCCAGTATACCTTACCCGATCCCTTCATCTGGATCCCCACATAGGCGCAGGCCTTCGAGTCGGAGCCTCTGTTGATCGCATGCTCCTCATAGGTGATCAGTGAGTAATCGATATGGAAATGTCTCTTCAGAGCATTGCTGATCGCATCCAGGCGTCCGTTGCCCTGCCCGTGATAGACCTTATGAACACCTTCACGTTCCATGGTAAGCTCGCAACGGATCCCGTCGATCTGCTGATAATGACACTCAATATATTTGATCGGCGTACTGATATTCACGTAATCCTGCTTGAAAAGCTCCACAACCTCATCCGGACTGAGCTCTTTATGCTGATGATCGGAATACCCCTTGATGGTATATCCCACATCCTCCTTCATTGCCTTGGGGAGCATGAATCCGTATTTGGTCTCCAGAAGGAATCCGATACCGCCCTTTCCGGACTGGCTGTTGATACGGATCACGTCTCCGTCGTAGGTGCGTCCGATATCCTCCGGATTCAGCGGAAGATACGGAACGGTCCACATCTGGTCCGGATCCTCTTCCCGGTACTTCATACCCTTTGCTATGGCATCCTGATGGGAACCTGAGAAGGCTGCAAAGACAAGCTTCCCGCAATAGGGCTCTCTTGGATAGATCTCCATTCCTGTAAGACGCTCGTATGCCGCCTGGATCCTGGGCATATCCGAGAAGTCAAGCTCCGGATCCACGCCGTGGGTATACATGTTCATGGCAAGCGTGATCACGTCTACATTTCCCGTACGTTCACCATTCCCAAAGAGGGTTCCTTCTATACGGTCCGCGCCGGCCAGCATACCCAGTTCGGCATCCGCCACGCCACAGCCCCTGTCATTGTGGGGATGAAGCGACAGAACCACATTCTCGCGGTATTTCAGATTCTTGTTCAGATACTCGATCTGACTTGCATATACATGGGGAAGTGACATTTCCACCGTTGCGGGAAGGTTGATGATCGCCTTGCGGTCAGCTGTGGGCTGCCATACATCCAGCACCGCATTACATACTTCCAACGCATACTCAGGCTCCGTTCCGGTAAAGCTTTCCGGTGAATACTCAAAGCGGTACGGTGCACCGTCCTCATCCGCAAGACGCTTCAGAAGCGTCGCCCCGTCGATGGCGATCTGCTTGATCTCATCCTTTGACTTTTTGAACACCTGCTCACGCTGGGCTAAAGAGGTGGAATTATAGACATGAACGATCACATTCTTCGGATTAGCGCCGCGAACAGCCTCAAAGGTCTTCTTGATAATGTGTTCTCTTGCCTGTGTAAGCACCTGAATGGTCACATCCTCGGGGATCAGATCCTCCTCGATCAGTCTCCGGCAGAACTCATACTCCGTTTCGCTGGCCGCCGGGAAACCGATCTCGATCTCCTTAAAGCCCACCCGGATCAGTTCCTTATAGAACTCGATCTTCTCCTTCAGACTCATGGGTACCACAAGTGCCTGATTGCCGTCACGCAGATCTACGGAACACCAGATCGGCGCCTTATCGATATACTCTTTTTTTACCCAGTCGGTGGACTCCACCGGGGGCATGAAGTAACCTCTTCTGTAATGATCAAAATTTTTCATGTTGTCAATCCTCCAATCTCCTATTGTACTATGAAAGCTGCTCTTTTTCAACCTGCAGGTCTATAGAAAAGCGCCCCTACAGGTTCCCCTGTAGAGGCGCTGTTAAACGCTGTACCACTCTACTTCACTTCTCCCTTCGGAAAAGCCTCATCCTTCGGATACGGATCCTTACAGGGATCTTATATCCTCCCGATATAACGGTCGGAACCCGTCCTCGACTACTCGGTTTCCCTTTCGCCTCAGCCGCTCAGAGGTCAGTTCGCGAGTCTCTCCTCCGCTGCCTCGCACCAAACGGCAGCTCTCTGCATGGATTCCTGACACCTACTACTCCTCGTCATAGCATTTCACATATGTTTTGACTAACTTTACCACCGACCACTTTGAATGTCAAGACACTTTTTCCGGGGTGTCAGATCTTCATGGTCAAACAGTTCAGTCCGAGAGAATTCACGTATCTTACATCTTTGGTCATCTTAAAGACCATTCGGATCCCTATATGCTTCGTCGGATCATCCTCGTCCGGCTTCGTCATCTCATAATACTTCACCGGATCAAATCCCACGCAGTTATCACGGATCCGTACGATCAGCAGATCATCCTTCTTATGAACGAGCCGGATATCGATCCGGTTATCCTTTCCGTCCTTGAAACCGTACCTGACGATATTGTTTGCCATCTCCTCGATGCAGAGTGCCGTATACATCGCCTTCTTCTTGCCGACACCCTTTTCCATACAGAAATCCGTGGCGTCCATCGCCGCTTCCTGGATATCATCCACCTTGGAGATCTCCATCTCGATGGCTTCACCCGGCGCCGCACCGAAATCATCCGGAAGACAGACATAACTGTCATGACTACCGAACCTCTTCTTACTCTTCATGCATACGTAAACAGTGATGTAGATGAGAGACAGTGCCTCGCCGATCAGATAATAGAACCATACGCCTTCCGTACCGAAGAGTGCCGCGAAGGATACAACGACGATAGCCGGGAAGATAAGATTCTGGACCACGGAGATGGATTCCGAGAAACGGATCATCCCGATGGACTGATAATACTTCTTGAATGCCGCATTGACACTGCTCAGTATCAGGCAGATCGCAAACATCCTGAGACCGAAGATCGCCTGCCCTTTTTCTGCCGCTTCTCCCTTTACAAACAGACTGACCATGGGATCCGCAAGTGCGAGGAATACGATCGTCACAATGAGATTGATGAGCACGGAGAAGATGGTCTGCTGCTTCACGATCTCACTTAGGGATTTCTCGTCCTCCTCATTGTATGAGATCCCCGCAAGCATAAGGGACACTTCGGAAATACCGTTCCCGATACAGTATCCGATATTCGCGATCGTCGAAACGATGGAGTATGCAGCAACTGCAACCGCATCCCCTACCCGGATCATGGTGTGATTGATAAGATATACAAGAAGGACCAGACTCACCTGGTTGATCACAGTCGGAACTCCGCCCTTGGCGATCTCCTTAAACAGCCCTCCCCCCAGATTCTTTGTTGTAAAACGGTAAACACAGGTCTTTTTGAAGAAATAGGTGATACCGATAATGACTGCCACGATGTAGCTGACAGTGGATGCGATCCCCATTCCGAAGGTCTCTTTCTTAAACACAAATACATTCAGAAGATCGAAAGCGATATCCGCGACCGTCATACTCAGTACTGCGGCAACCAGACGGATCCTCTGTCCGGACATCTGCAGGAAAGGAACCAGTGCCTGTGAAGCGATGAAGAAGGGTGCTCCCAGAACAAAACCGATCAGATAATCCTTTGTAAGGCGGAACACCTCGGTCCCCTCCTCTGCACCAAGCACACGGCAGAGAGGATCAACAAAAACGATCACGAGGATCACACCGGTCAGGGAAACAACCAAAGCGATGATCACCGACAATGAAAAACAACGATTGATCTTGTCTTCGTCTCCTTCACCCATTGCGCGGCTGCACACCACCTGGATCCCGCTGGAAAGGAGGCTGCCGAAAGCCGCAAAGATGAGCAGGATCGGATTTGCGAGCCCATATGCCGCCATGGCATCCGTACCAAGGAATCGTTCGATCATTATGCTGTCAATAACAAGGCAGAGCATGACAGCCATCGCTGACACGATCTGAGAGATAACCATCTGTTTAAATAGTTTTTGTACCATGTCACTACTCCTCGTCCGCTAATTCCCCGTAACATTCTATCATGAATGAATCCGTGAAACAAGACACGGATTTTTACTTTTTCCATTCCGGCGATGAATGATTGTATCGAAACCGTTTTTGCGGTAAGATGATATCCGGACGTTCATAAAACAAGGGAACAAAGAGAAAGGAATCCAAAGGAAATGCCAACCATCACAAATGACTGGGCTCCCGTACTGAAAGCCGAATACGCAAAGCCCTATTACAGAAAGCTTTACGATTTCATTCACAGAGAATATGCCACACAGACGGTCTATCCCCCTTCCGGGGACATCTTCAATGCCCTCCATCTGACTCCCCTGTCCGATGTGAAGGTGGTGATCATCGGGCAGGACCCGTACCATGAACCGGGTCAGGCCCACGGTCTCTGCTTCTCGGTTCAAAAAGGAGTGGAGATCCCTCCCTCTCTCCAGAATATCTATAAGGAGCTGCATGATGATATAGGCTTTCAAATCCCCGATCACGGCTGTCTTACCCCTTGGGCGGAACAGGGAGTCCTCCTGCTGAATGCTGTCCTTACCGTCCGGGCACACGCCGCTGCCTCCCACAGAGGAAAGGGTTGGGAGGAGTTCACCGACGCTATCATCCGGGAGGTCAACAAGGTCGATCATCCGGTCGTCTTTCTCCTCTGGGGAAGCTTCGCCAGATCAAAGGCTGCCATGCTGGATAATCCGAAACACCTGGTCCTTGAAGCTCCGCACCCCAGCCCCCTTTCCGCTTACCGGGGGTTCTTCGGATGCAGGCACTTCTCGAAGGCAAATGCATTTCTGACAGAGCATGGAGCAGAGCCTGTCAACTGGGCATTATGACCGGAACATTTCATACCTGAAATGAGGTACTCTTCGGATCTGTCCACAACAGGATCCGAGGAGTACCTCTTTTTATACTATCTGTCCCGATCCATATACAGTTCACGGGAAGCTGCCGGTCACATGGCTCTTACTTCATCAAATTCCGCTTGGATCTCCTCATTCGGTGCCTTGGTCAGCAGACTGAATACTACGATGAAGATCGCAGATACAAGGAACGCCGGTGCCAGCTCATAGAGATCCCACGCACCGCCCATCGGACGAACCAGGTACTTCCAGATGAATACCATAGCACCACCGGAGATCATACCGGCGATGGCTCCTGCGGTGTTCGTACGTTTCCAGAACAGGGAGAACAGCATGATCGGTCCGAAAACGGCTCCGAAGCCGGCCCACGCGAAGGAAACGATATTAAAGACGGAGCTGTCCGGATTCCATGCAATGATGATACCCAAAACCGCAACTACGATCAGCGTCAGACGCGCAGTCAGCATGGACACCTTTTCACTCATCTTGATCTTAAAGGTGTCACGGAGGATATTCTCCGAAACCGCACTGCTGGCAGCGATCAGCTGGGAATCCGCCGTAGACATGGTTGAAGCCAGGATACCCGCTATGATGAGACCACCGATCAGTGCATATCCGAATCCGTTCTCTGCGATATGTCTTGCCAGTATCACGATGAGGGTCTCGGCTTTTGATGCACTGGTAGGATCCTCGATCAGAGAATCCAGCGCTCCTGTTTCCGTCATGGCACGACCGACGATCCCGAGGAAGATCGCAACTGCAAGAGAGATCACAACCCATACGGAAGCCACCCTGCGGGACAGCTTCAGCTGCTTTGCATCCTTTGCGGCCATAAAGCGAAGCAGGATGTGGGGCATACCAAAGTATCCGAGGCCCCAGCAGAACATGGTGATCTTATTAAACAGTCCATACGCATCCGCCCCGCCGGTCACATTGTTATGCGTCTGGGAAAGATCAAGGAATCCTGCCAGCTTATTTGCATTATCCACTACCGCACCGAAGCCGCCGGCATGATAGACCCCGTATCCGAGTACGACCAGCAGCGCTATGGACATAATAATGGACTGTACGAAGTCCGTTCTCGATGCCGCAAGGAAACCACCGGTTGTGGTATATGCTATGATAACAACCGCCGAGATCACCATAGCCACTTCATACTTTACATCAAAAAGATTCATGAAGAGTTTACCGCAGGCCGAAAAACCGGATGCGGTATAGGGAACGAAAAAGACGATGATGGCGATGGCACCCACCAGCAGCGTGATATTGCTCTTATCACGGAATCTCTTCTTAAAATAATCCGGGATCGTAATGGCATCGATCTTCTCGGAATAGTTTCTAAGACGTTTGGCCGTAAAGAGCCAGTTCAGATAGGTTCCGACCGCCAGACCGAATACGGTCCAACCCGCATCGGCGATACCCGAGAAATAAGCAAGTCCCGGTACACCCATCAGAAGATAGGAGCTCATATCCGAGGCTTCCGCACTCATGGCCGTGACAAAGGGTCCCAGCTTTCGTCCACCCAGATAGAAGTCCCCGACATCATGTGTGTTCCTTGATGACATGAATCCGATGATCAGCATACCGATCAGGTACACTCCGATAGCCACCAGAATACCGATTTGTGACGTAGTCATAATAATACCCCTTTTTTTATAATCTACACAACTTGTTGCGCCTGTCCGGCGCACAACGAAAGGTATAGTTCATATATATTGAATTACCGGGTAGTTCAGACAGCTCAAACTCCTGCGCTAATCCCTGCTGAATAAATCCCGTGTATAAACCTTTTCCCGGACATCATCAAGAACACTGTCATAACGATTGGCTATGATACTGTCCGATTCCTCTTTAAACCTGTTTAGATCATTCACCACAGGACTTCCGTAGAACAATGTCCCGTCAGGCAGGGTTGGCTCATAGATCACGACCTTTGCGCCCTTCCCTTTCAGCCTCTTCATTACACCCTGAATCGAACTCTGCCTGAAATTGTCGCTGTTTGCTTTCATGGTAAGCCGGAAAACGCCGATGGTAACAGCCCTGTCCTTATCGTTGTTCCACACATCATCTCTATGATGATAACGTGCTTTTTCCAGAACTCTCTCAGCTATATGATCCTTTCTCGTCCTGTTGCTTTCAACAATCGCCCTGATGAGTTCCTCCGGAACATCACGAAAATTTGCCAATAGCTGTTTGGTATCTTTAGGAAGACAATAACCTCCGTAACCAAAACTCGGGTTATTATAATGCGTACCGATACGAGGATCCAGGCAAACGCCATTGATTATATCAACCGTATTTAACCCTTTTAATTCCGCATATGTATCAAGTTCATTAAAGAATGACACACGCAAGGCCAAATACGTATTGGCAAACAGTTTTACGGCCTCGGCTTCGGTAAATCCCATGGTCAACACATCAATGTCTTTTTTCTCGGCCCCCTGAACCAGAAGATTTGCAAAAGTGATAGCCTGTTCTTTTGTATTCTCGTCACACCCTACTATGATCCTGCTTGGATACAGATTATCATACAGCGCCTTTGATTCCCTGAGGAATTCGGGAGAAAAAAGAATCCGGTCCGTTTGGAACTTCTCCCTGACTTTCTCAGTATAACCCACAGGTATCGTACTCTTGATCACTATCAGCGCGGAATCAGAGGATTCCAGAACAAGCCGGATCACACTCTCTACCGCACTGCAATCAAAAAAATTTTTCTCAGGATCATAATTGGTGGGAGTTGCAATGATCACATAATCTGCATCCCTATAGGCTTCAGCTCCATCCATGGTTGATCGGAGTTTTAATCCAAGCTGCTCATGCTCAGCAAAAAACTTTTCAATGTATTCATCCCTGATCGGGCTTATCCATTTATTCAGTTTGTCAACCTTTTCAGGAACCACATCCACTGCCACCACATCATTATTTCTGGAAAGCAGCACAGCCAGAGACAATCCAACATAACCAGTTCCCGCAACAGCTATCCTCATGTATATAATCCTCCAATGCAGGTTTTCTCATTCACGTGCTTTATACCGATTCCGCAAAAGTATCCGGCTTTTCCGGATCAAAAACTTCATTACATGTCATGATCGTAATAAGGTCCTCTGTTTCCGAAAGATTGATTATATTATGTGTCCATCCCGGGATCATATGGACCGCTTCGATTTTATCTCCCGATACTTCAAATTCGACCATTTCTCCGGTATTGATATTTCTTTCCTGTATCAAAGCATGCCCTGAAACAACGATAAAGAGCTCCCACTTGGAATTGTGCCAATGCTGTCCCTTTATGATGCCCGGTTTGGAGATATTAACCGAGACCTGACCACATTCCTCCGTATGGATCAGTTCGGTAAAAGATCCACGATCATCTACATTCATTTTGAGCGCATATTTAACCTTTTCTTTCGGTAGATATGTAAGGTACAGGCTATACAGTTTCTTGGCAAATGAACCTGCCGGCATCTTCGGCATCATCAACGTAACCGGTTGTGTCTTAAACTGCTCCAAAAGGTCGACGATCTCTCCCAAAGTCACCCTATGGGTAACAGGAACGCAGCAATATCTTCCATCTGCCTGCAATACCGTGTTTACACCGTCATATTCACAGTGCTGCTCCCTGCCTTCCAGGAGATCAAACATCCCTTCCACAAGGTCATCGATATACAGAAGTTCAAGCTCCGTATTACGATCATTTACCGTATACTCTTCATCATTTGCCACCGCCCAGCAAAACGTTGAAACAGCGGAATTATACCTGGGCCTGGAATGTCCCATCAGATTCGGAAAACGATACACTGCCACCTTGGCACCGGTTTCTCTCCCGTATCTAAAAAACAGGTCCTCTCCCGCCCTCTTACTGCGTCCATATTCAGAATCACCAAATCGTCCGGTCAGGGATGCCTGAACGGAGGAACTCAACATTATGGTGGCTTTATTCTCCTTCTTCCTAAGCAGATCAAGGAGTTCTTCCGCAAATCCGAAGTTGCCGCTCATGAATTCTTCTTGCCTTTCGGGTCTGTTGACTCCTGCCAGGTTAAAGACAAAATCCGCCTTCGTGCAGTATTCTTCCAGTTCTTCCTTCGTGGAGTCCAGATCATATTCATAAATATCTTTAACCAAAATCCCCGGTCTGGTTTTGTTTTTCCCGTCCCTGATATTTTTCAGATTGTTAACAAGGGCAGTACCAACCATTCCCCTGGCCCCGGTCACCAGTACATTCATAGTTTGTCACCTCTAGAATTCTTTTCTCCAAACCATCTTATTCACGACACCCACATATGACTGAATGATCTTCACTACCTTATCGGACACATTCACATCTGTATAATCAGGGACCGGTATGCCTCCCCCATTAACTTCCTGTCGGACAATCTCAACCGCCAGATCCACCGCCTGGAGAAGTCCTTTTGTATCGATTCCTGACAAGATAAAACAAGCTTTATCCAAAGCTTCCGGTCTTTCGGTCGAGGTCCGGATGCAAACTGCCGGAATCGGATTCCCGATGGATGTAAAGAAACTGCTCTCTTCCGGAAGTGTCCCGGAATCAGACACAACTGCGAACGCATTCATCTGTAAACAGTTATAATCGTGGAAGCCCAAGGGCTCATGCCGGATCACACGATGATCCAGTTTGAATCCGGAAGTCTCAAGTTTTTTTCGAGATCTTGGATGGCAGGAATAAAGGATAGGCATATCATATTTCTTTGCCATCTCATTGATCGCTGTAAATAAACTGGTAAAATTCTTATCTGTGTCGATATTCTCTTCTCTATGAGCTGAAAGCAATATATATCGCCCTTTTTCCAGGCCAAGCCGGTTATGTACATCCGAATTCCTGATCGCCTCAAGATTCTCTGACAGAACCTCAGCCATCGGAGATCCCGTAACATAAGTTCTTTCTTTGGGCAGTCCGCAATCCGCAAGATATCTGCGCGCATGCTCAGAATATGCCAGGTTGACATCTGAAATGATATCAACAATTCTTCGGTTCGTCTCCTCCGGCAAACACTCATCCTTGCATCTGTTACCGGCCTCCATATGGAAGATCGGGATATGAAGCCTCTTTGCAGCGATCACCGAGAGACAGCTGTTCGTATCTCCAAGAACAAGTACCGCGTCGGGAGTCAGCTCGTACATCGCCTTGTAGCTTTCCGCTATGATATTCCCCATAGTTTCTCCCAGATCGGATCCTACTGCATTCAGATAAAGATCAGGATCCTCCAGTCCCAGATCCTTAAAGAATACCCCATTCAGATTGTAATCGTAATTCTGCCCCGTATGAACCAGAATGGTATCAAAGTATCGTCTGCATTTCTTTATCACGGCTGCCAGTCTTATGATCTCCGGACGGGTACCTACGATTATCATCAACTTGATCCTGCCGTTTTCCATCCATTTTGGATAATCCATGTCTTATCACTCCCTGTTTTGCCAATCCAATCCTACATTGATCTAAGTTCATGCCAAAGGAATCCCAGCCTGCAAAGCTGATCTGACCTTTTCCGATCCGCTGCCCTACCATTGACTATGAAGCCTGCGTACCGAGCGCCTCTTTGACATAATCTGTCGTGAGCATTTTACGAACGACTCCATCCACATCCAGCAGCTGCATATTATGAGAGGTGTAACTCTCCTCAACTTCCGTCAGGACCTTACCGCTTACAAAGTATTTATCATAGTTAAGATCCCTATTATCTGCGGACACCCGGAAATAATCTCCCATATCCTCCGCTCTGACACTCTCTTCCCTGGTCATAAGCGTTTCATACAGTTTTTCTCCATGCCGGGTTCCGATGATCGTGGTCCCTGTATCACCAAACAGTTTCTGAACGCCCTTGGCAAGATCTCCGATCGTTGATGCATCCGCCTTTTGAACAAAAAGATCTCCCGGTTTCGCATTGTTAAAAGCAAACCTGACAAGATCTACCGCTTCATCAAGGTTCATTAGAAATCGGGTCATTTCCGGATTGGTGATCGTGATCGGCTTACCCGCTTTAATCTGATCGATAAAAAGAGGGATCACAGATCCGCGGCTGCACATGACATTTCCATAACGTGTACTGCAGATAACAGTCCCGCCTCTTTCAGCTGCCACTCTTGCGTTTGCCGTAATAACATGTTCCATCATCGCTTTACTGATACCCATGGCATTGATCGGATATGCCGCTTTATCGGTGGAAAGGCACACAACTTTTTTTACGCCTGCGTCTATCGCCGCGTGAAGGACATTATCTGTCCCTTCTATATTCGTCTTCACTGCCTGCATAGGAAAGAACTCACAGGACGGAACCTGTTTTAATGCTGCAGCGTGAAAGATATAGTCAACACCGGGCATGGCATCTGCAACTGATCTTGGATCTCTGACATCACCAATATAGAACTTAACCTTATCGGCATGTTCAGGATGTTTTGCCTGAATCTCATGTCTCATATCATCTTGTTTCTTCTCATCACGGGAAAAGATGCGGATCTGTCCGATATCCGTTTCCAGAAAATGCTTAAGAACGGTAGAACCAAATGAACCCGTTCCACCTGTGATCAGAAGAGTTGCACCGTTAAATTCACTCATTTTGTATCTCCTTTTTCTTTAGTCAGCTACTATTGTCATCGTTCCAATTATTTCATTTATCGAATTCCTTTTAACAGAAATGCATCTATCATCAATCGAACATTTGCTCTCATCGGTTTAAAGAAACACGGCAGGACAATGCTTGTGAGGATCTGAGTGATCAGCGAAGCAAGCGCAGCTCCCGAAGCCCCCAAAAGCGGGATAAAAATCAAATTAAGGATCACATTCATTACAGCAGCACCAAAATACATGTATTTCAGATACTTCTGATTATTTGTACAGACAATCCAGGCATTTCTGGCTACACCGAGATACGAGAAGATCGTATACCAGGTTATGATCCTAAGCGGATTTGCTGCCGGTGCATATTCCTCACCATACAGGATATCGATCAGAAGTTCACCGAATACCATAAACAACAATGCAACGATGACGGAAATATAGATAACAATCGCGTACAACTGACGGTTTTTCCGCTCGAAAGCTTTCCGATCCTCCGCCTTATACAGGGTGATGATCGTAGGATAGATTGAATCGATAACAGCCTGAAGAACAAAAACCCACATTACGTTAATGGAAGCTGCCAAAGAATAATATCCGACGGAAGCTTCATCCAGCATCTGCTTCAACATCAGTTTATCTGTCTGCCCGTAGATCGCCACCATCATTCCTGATAGAATGAAGTGATAACTACTTCCAAGAAGTTCCTTCCCCTTCTTAAGAGAAAACCGAAATTTCGGCCCGTTGTGCCTTCGATACGCCTGGAGCAGAAAAACCGAAATAATAATGTAATCCACGGAATTGGCAAAGGCAAACCATACCACATCTTTATGCAAAACAAGTAATAGTATCTTGTAAAGGGAAGTCACGATATACGCGATCAGTGTCGCTATAGCCGTGATCTTGGATTTGTACTGTGACTGGAACCAATAGTTAATGGTATCAAAAACCTGAAAAACAAGAGCTATACTACACAGAGCCGCTACCAGGATCGTCGTCTTCTCTCCGGCATCAATTATACTTACGATCCCCACGATCATGAGGGAAGACAAAAAACTGGATGCTGCACGCAGTCCGACGGATGTCCCCAGCGCCAGCCCCTGCTCATCCGGATGATCCGCAAAATCCTTGATGATCACGGAATTAATACCTAATGTGCATAAAGATGTAAAGAACGCAACATACGCACCTGCATAATTGATCAGTCCGTAATTATCCGGTCCCAGGTATCTTGCTGTAAAGATACTGATAAGGAACGATAACCCCATCTGGATGATCCGCCCTGAAATGATCCATGTCGCATTTCTGGCTTCTTTATTATTCAATAGTCTGTTTTTTATCCCATCAATCATTTTTTGAAAATATGCTTTATTCTGGAAGTGATCGCCGTTCGAAAATCATGAACACCCAAGCGTAACAGTTTTTTCCATGAAAGTGCTCTTACATCATATCTGACACTGTTTGTGGATTGTTTTTTCGTTCTTTTTCCTGTTTGTTTCAGATCGTATACAAATGCATCGTAACCTTTTTCGGGGATCATACAATTGATCTCGTGGGGCCGGTATTTTATCTGAAACGAATATCTTTTTCTGTAAGTCAGTGTTTGCGTAGATATAAGGTAATCCGCCTGACTAAAGTCTTTTTTATCTCCATAAAGATCCAGTATCTTAACGCCTTCATAACGTGGGAAAATCTGATCTAAAATATCTTCCCTTTCAAAGTACACATCATATCTTACAGCCTGATCAAATGTCGGAAACCGATATTGTCTGTTCCCGAATAGCAGTGGCACCTGAAAGTTATTATTGGAAACCGTATTATGCTCTCCGCTTTCTGATGCATTTGTGGATAATGAAGTATATGGATATACAAAGTACTTATTACTCTCAACTATATATCTCATAAAATACTTCAACCATGAATTGTTATTCCAGTTTGCGATGTAAGATGGCAGTTTGCTATCCCTTCCAAGAATTGCATTCTCATTATGCGCATACCAGTCTTTAAAACTCTTCCACATTCCGGTGGTCCAGCACTGTCCCCATGACTGGGCAAACTGCATGAGAAAAACATCATAACCATTATCCGCCGGAATAAACGGTCTATATACACCCGGATGAGTTTCATGTTTATATAAGGAAATACCTGCAATCCTTTCATCATCTTTATAATGATCTACTGTCTGTTTAACATAGTTAAAGAAACAAGGTGATACTACGATGTCATCCTCAAACATGATCAATGCATCATAACTATCCGTAAGGTTACCGCATTTTAATATATGCTTTCGTAAACCTAATCTTTCTTCCTGCCGATTGACCGTAAACTTTCCGTGTTTCCAATCAACATTTCCTATTTTTTTTATCACCTCATCCTGATTGTCGCTCTTGTCTATACTTATTATCAGATCGACAGTTTCCGTACCATAATCCGCCCGTAATACGGAATCGATCAATCTGCGCATGGACTCCGCACGGTTATAGCCAACTGCGACAATACAATACTTCATGAATTCAGCTCCTTTATTATTCGGTCAAGGTTTTTGTCCAGATCCTCAAACAGATAAGAATTTGCCCTGATCTTGTCTTCATCTTTATTCCACCATTTAAGAATTTTTAGTTTTTCAATCGTTTCTTCGTTAAAACGATATCTGATTATTCTTGCAGGATTTCCTCCAACAATAGCATAAGCGGGAACATTTTTTGTCACAACCGCTCCGGCTGCTATGATCGCACCATCGGCAATTGTCAACCCTGCAAGAATAATCGCACCGTGTCCTATCCATACATCATTCCCGATCAGTACATCATTCTTCCCGTCGGCATATCGGTATTCGTCGAATTTATCACTTTTGTAATATGAAAGTCTGGTATTGTTCTTTGATCCGAAAAAAGCCGGATGGATCGACCCAAACTTACCGGACGGGTGAAATCCATTTAATACAACAACGGAGTTTGCAATACATGTATATCTGCCAACAGATCCGCTAACAATGGAATTGTTGCCAATGTAGGAAGCATAACCCAAGTGTCCGGAAAACACACTGTTTTTCCCGATATAATTGTGTCCCTCGAACACGGAATCCACGGTGGTGTTCGTTGAAAGACCAAATCTGATCTTCTTTTTGTATTTTAGTTTTACAAGAAAATGCTTTATTAATCTCTTTATCAAAATGACCTCTTTCACTCCGGGACGGCAGAACTCTCAGTTGGTTCCTGCGTCGTTTTCCCAAATCTGTAAAGGGCATACACCATTCCGTTAACCAAAAGGAACCTAAATATCAAATGCGTAAAGCCATCCATGATCGGTTCCAATCCGTAGTTCATATAAGTGCCCAGGTAAAGCCCCAAGACCGCAAACCGTACAGAGTTTTCATATTTTTTGTTCCGAAATACCTTCCACATCTGAAAAAGGTTTATCAACGTGATGGCAACCGCCAAAATAAAAGGTATCACACCTCCGACACGCCCTACATCGAGCCAGTAATTGTGGAAATAATGATCAACCGGATTGCCTCCAAGAGGATACTTGATCAAGGACTCCAAACCTTCCACGATCAACCCCAGTCTGTACGTATCCGATTTAGCCGTTTCTACATCCACATATCTGTATCCCAGATTGGAAGACTCAATTGTGGTCTTCACTCCCATGACATCGTAGTTTAATATAAAATATACAGCGACCACGACGACAACGATACTCACGATCCATTTAAAGATAAGTTTAGGCGTGATCGTTCCCTTCTCACTCGTTACAATAAACAGTATCGCGCTTCCGACCAAAATGATCACCAGCATATACAACTGTGTTCTTGTTCCGAGTATGAATGCGTAGATCAGGGAAATAGCAAAACAGATGGATCCGACAAACTTTACCTTCCAGTTTTTTTCCATAAGCATCGCCGGAAGCAAAGCAAAAATAAAGGTATTTAACGCTCCCGAATTTGTAGCCGACCTGTTGCCCAAAAAGAAATCTACCAAATGCCATCTGTCATGTCCTATATTTGAAAAAATATTGAGCAGACAATGAATCGCACATCCCACAACGACCGCATAGATCACTCTTTTGAATACTACAGTAGCTCTTTCCCTGTTCATATCAATGAGTTCAAACCCCGATACGAGGATAAGAAACGGCAATGCACAGTATAAAACAAAACACGCACTCATCGACAGATCAGACAATTTAGGATACTGTATCACAAAAAACAAGCCAATACACGAATACATCCATGCAAGCGGATTCTTCAACAATTCCAAACTCAACTTGCCCGACTTAAAAATCAAGAAGGCAACAAATAATACAAACGCCGCATACAAATATATTTCCGGTAAAAACCCTATATTCAATACAGCTGTAAATATCGTTGTAAACACTTCTAACATCTTTCACGCTCCACTTTATTCATAAGTTCAACTATTTTGCTGCATTGCATTCGGGGATTCTTCATATTCAATATAAAGCGTTGAGCTTCAGATCCGATCCTCTGTCTCTCCCGAGCCGGTAAATTACATACCCGGACCATTTCCGCTGCCAGATCTTCATCACTTTCGCTCTTCGGGCACTGAAAATACATATCATATTCCGGAGGATTACACGGAAGTCTGTGTGCCACGTAAGGCTTTCCTGAAGCAAGACACTCCATGTTCTTACTCGGAAATGCGTACTTCACATACTCATGATCAGAAGTCCGCGGATTAACCAGGCAGGTAGCCTCCATCTGGTTTCTTTCTACTTCTTCAGGCGTGATATAGCCAAGATATGAAATCCTGGAATCTTTCTTCGAATAATCTTCTACTGCTTTTACAGCTCCGCCTCCACCGGCAATACGCAGTCTGAAACTACTGTCATTAATCATGGAAAATGCACGCAGCAAATGTAACAGGCCATATTCCTCTTCGACCGCACCGGCATAAAAAATGGTCTTATTCTCCGAATCTGTGTTTATTATTTCTTTTTTTTCTCCGGAGTATATACCTTCGATCACGGTATATGGTTTATCCTGAACTCCCAGAGCCTCTGCCATAAATCCTGTTAAAAAACCAAAAGCATCGCTTTCAGCCGATAACCGGTCCTGTTCGGCCTCTATCCTCTCTATCAGTTTCCCTTTTAAACCAACATACCGCCCTGCAACCCGTACACCATATGATCCATGCAGATCTCCAAGAACATTACAGATATATACATTCTTTTTCTTTTTCTTAACCTCTACCATTGCCCGATTCTGCGGAAGGTAGTTATTGAAAGAAATCAATGTATACTTCCCTTTTTTTCCTGTTATCCTTCGCAGTTCCTTTTTCAACGATAATCTTTGCGTAAGATAATTGATCAACGGAAGATTAACAAAACCGATATTGATCCCTCTGACACCCGTTGGATTGATGAATTGACTTTTTTTAAAGAAGACCTTTGGATAGTGTGGATAATATCTTACTCTTGGAATATTGACCACATATACCTTCTGATCATTTGCCAACAGGCCACGAATCATGTTTTCCTGAAACTTATGTGACGAAACCGGAGGCGGTACCTTCATTTTTTTTATGTCTCCATCTATGTCGGAAAACATATTTCCACAGAATACGTATCTCATACCGGCTTCACCTTGTTCTGAATGTTTTTCTTCCAATATACTTCGATTACGTGTCTTGATTCTTTTCCTGCATCATCCGGAGGCGTCATATAGTCTCCGTAGAGATTTGTCAGGTATTCGTCATAATTCGCCATGGCCGTGAACTTCTCACCATTAAAATCCACCAACACAGCAGGTTCCATTTTGCTTTTTAGCATAGCTTCTTTCTCAAGTGCCCTGCCCTCTATAACACCCACATAGTTTGATGTTCTATAGTCGCGTTTCCTTGAGATCCTGTCCATTTTTCGATTCCACCTCTCATGACCGACCAGTCTGGCAAATGGCAGTACCGGCAACATACCATATTGTAAAATGGTGGCGAGTTTGGATCTCCTTTTCTCCCCAAACTTTGTATCATTCAGGATCGAAAGATCCTGGATCAACCTTGCATATCTGCAATGAAGAAAACGGGCTTTACTATTATCACTAAGTCCATCTAACGGAAAGATATCAATCCAGCATCCGAACTTCTTCTTGTATGTGAGGTTCTTAAATGTCAGCTTGGTCCTGATGTCATAGATCCTTATAATAGAAGATAATGCATTTCTGTTCAGATGCATATTGTCGATACGCCTGTACCTGTCCAAATACCCCTTACTGTTCAACCTCAAAAACCTCTCATAATCCGGCCGGGGCATCATTACATCAATATCATCATCCCATGGAATAAAGCCCTTATGTCGAATCGCCCCGATCAAAGTGCCTCCACACAGGTAGTATCTCAGATGGTGCTCATCGCAAAACCTGCGGAACGATTTCAATATATCGAACTCAAGATCCTGAAGTTCTTTTAATGATAGCGGTTTTCTTTCCATGGCGATCATCCTTTCATGAACTGTACCGATGATATGGTTATTTTCTTATTCTCTTCTCAATACCCAGTTTTTCATAAAGCCGTATTCCGGCATTGTATAATACGGTCTGACCCTTAAACTTTTCTGTGCACTCCGCCATATCATGATATTCCATCAGTTCATCTTCGGATATTTCCAAAATGCGTGCCACGTCCCGGAACATCTTCATGGCTTCTTCCTCGGTCACCGGCGGCTCCTCCAGAATCTTCAAAGCCTCTTCCCTTGACATCTGCCCGGTTACGACCAAACTGGACAGCTGCGCCCTTCTGATATCATGCCCAAATCTTGTTGGCATCCACCAGCCTTCCAAAAACTTTGTCAGCAAATCTTCAAAATGCTTTTGTCCGTATGGTTCATATCCATACTCATCAACCAGGGTCTTCACCATTTCTTCTTTGGTAAACGGCACAAGGTTCAATGGTTTTATGGTTTTGATCCCCAATACATATGGAAGCCAAAACTTATGCTTAAATCCGGTTGTATACGTATATTCCTTTATCGGTATGCTGCAATGCTTTTTTACAACATCCTTCATATAGGTCCCGTCGCCTGTCTGACCGGCACCTTTTCCCCATGAAGCCGGGTCTGCAATGATCTCAGTTGAGATGTTGTAACCATTCAGGATGTATTTTACTCCAAGCTTACGGGAAATCTTATCGATCAGCGCTATAAACGCATGGTCCTGCGGAGCATCAAGCAACTCCAGTCCGGTCCGGAACCACGCCAACTGCATTTCCCTCATTTCATCCCTGTTCATTTTCTTTATATGCAGTTTTACTCCAAGCTTATCCGTGATCCTTTTGATATTTTTCCTGGCTACAGGAAGATTCCATCCTGCGTCAATGTGAAATACAAACGGGCGAAGCCCCCACTCCTTTACGGCAAGGTGAAGCATATAGGAGCTATCCAATCCCCCGCTCAATCCCAAGATACAATCGTATGGTTTTCCTGCACCGCTCTTTTTTATATCTGCAATCAAACTCCTCAGTTCCTTCTCATGGCCCTGCCCATGTTTCCACTCCGGGAGGATCCTTTCTTTGTATTCATTACACCTCATACAGACTCCATCTGCGTCAAAGACGATATCATCATCCGTGGTATCCATCACACAATTGCTGCAGATCTGATAAGGTCTGTTAGATTTATACTTGATCACAGGAAAATCTTTCATAATTAAACCCCTTTGTTAATGCACTTTATTGAATTCATGATCGCATTATATGATATCTCGGATGAATAATGCGTCTTAAGATACTCAAACCCCTTTTCCCTGATTTCTTCGGTAATCTGAATACTCTTTAACAATTTACAAAAGCCGCTTACCGAATCACTTTTACACCACCAGCCAAATCCTCCTTCTGTAACGACCCGGCCCAAATCCGTATGAGAATCCGTGCATGCCAATACAGGTAATTTGGCCTGCATGTATGACAACAGACGCGACGGGAAATTCGGAATGGTAAATCGATGATCAAGGAATATCAGTCCAACATCACAGGCACCCACCATTGTATCATAGTCTTCCTTCGGCAGCCGGTCCATAACAAGCACATTGCGTGGCGCATTGGCGTCAATGTATTCTTTCAAATAATGAGCTTCCGTCCCGTCACCTACGATCAGGAAGAATACTTTTTCATTCTTCTCGCATCGTTTCAGACATCTGATAATGAAAGGAACATCCTGAGGCCTTCCTAAATTGCCTCCATAAACGAAGACCATTTTATCAAGCGGAATACCATACTTCATCCGTATCATATCCCTGGTTTCCTTATTCACGCTCTTATCGATCACATCAAAACTATTTGGACAAACGTCCACTTTGGATGGTTCCACTTTCGGATTATGTTTAAGAAGATAGGAAACATTCGCCGGTGACATGCAGCCAATATGATCGGATATCCCGTAGAGCCGTTGCTCTTTCTTTCGGAAATACCGGTAGAGGATTCCTTTCCAACCGGTCTTTCGCATCATTCCGATATCCACGGCATTCTGAGGGAATATGTCCTTCAGCAGGAGATATGTCTTTGCACCATCTCTTTTTTTTACATAACTGATTGCAGAAACCAATGTGATAGGAGGTGTGGTATACAACACAAGATCAAACCTGACATTGGAAAAGTACTTCCTGATGGCCCATTTAAATCTGGGTTCGATCATTACCGTGGATATACCCTTTTCTATGATATTGGTCTTTTGAGTATTCCCGATTTTAAGCCTTAATATCCTCGCTCCTTTTTCTTTGATCATATGAGTCTTTTGCTTTTGTCTTCTTTCAACGGGAGAGATTGCATATACACGATGCCCGTTTTTCACAAATTCCCGCAAAAGATCCGTATACAATGTGCGTTCCTGAACCGACTCATAGTTCAATAACGATAAAAAGAGAATATTCATTCATCTGTACCTCACTCAGTCCTCGATGATCCTGAATTCTTTTTGGTTATAGGTCTTGCCGGCACACCTACTGCTGTTACATTTGCCTCAATATCCCGAATCACGGATGCGCCCGCACCGACGATCGTATGCTCACCGATGAACAGGCCCTGTATAACAGCCGCACCCGTTCCGATCGTAACAAAATCTCCCAATTCCACATTACCGGAAAGATTTACTCCCGGATTCAACGTCACATAATCACCGATCACACAATCATGCCCAACTGTACATGCCAGATTACAAAAGAAGAATTCCCCCGCCTTGATATCCACAGTCAGGATACTTTTAGCGGTTATGATCGATCCCCGTCCCAATACCACGGAATCTGACATTTCAGCAGAAGGAGAAATGATGACCGGATAAGAAATAAAATCCTTGTCTCCAAGATAGGAAACGACTCTACTACGCCTTGGCCCGTTCCCTATGGCTATTGCTACATCAATTTCCTTTTTCCGTTGCAAGATCCACTCTTCCGTCCCGAGTATCGGATACCCTGCTATGACCGTTCCCGGTTCTTCATTCGAGATCCAACCGAGAAAATTCCAACGTTTCTGTTCCCTGTTACACTCATCGATCAGCCATTTTACTTCCCTGCCAAGGCCGCCGCTCCCAACGATCACTATGTCTTTCATTTTCATTATGAATACTCTCCTGTCGGGTACCAACTATTGAAAACATCTATGTATGATCTCTATAACCTGATCCTGCTCGGCTTCGGTCATCTTATTATCCGAAGGCAGACACAATCCACGCCGAAACAGATCCTCTCCGACATCGATCACAGAACCCTCAATATATGCATTTGTCCTCGCACGTCCATTTCCCTGAGCCGTGATAAATGAATTTCTGCGATAGATCGGCTGAAGATGCATGGGTTTCCATATCGGTCTCCCTTCTGCACCAAACGCAGACAATGCAGCCAGGATCTCTCCGGGAGAACTCTTTCCCTTTTGACTGATCCAGAGTTCACTTTGTTCATCCCTGCAATGCGGAGCCATCGCACTTTCATCGATCAGAATGCAACTGAGCCAAAAGTTGGGTTTACTCTTTTCCCTATCCCACGGGTTCATAGTAACCGGAAGGTCGGCTAATCCACGTTCATACCTCTCGTAGATCTCACGTTTCTGTCCGATGTGTTCCGAAAGATAAGGAATCTGTCCCCGAATGATACCCGCTACAATGTTGGACATCCTGTAATTATATCCTATCTCTTCGTGTTGATACCATGGAGCCGCTTCCCTGCTCTGTGTGGACCATTTACGAACCTTGTCCGCATCCTCCGAAGAGTCTGTCAGAAACATCCCTCCTGCCGAACCGGTTATGATCTTATTTCCGTTAAATGATATACAGTTGTACTGTCCGATCGATCCCGTCTCGATCCATTCATCTCCGAAACGATATTCTGCTCCCAGACTCTCTGCAGCATCCTCTACGATCAACGCGTGATGCTTTTCGCAGATCTTTCTGATCTCTTCCATTTTCCCCGGCGTTCCATAAAGATGCGCCAAAATGACAAGCCGAACCTCCGGATATATTTCAAATGCCTTTTCCAATGCCATCGGGCTCATATTCCAAGTATCATATTCGGTGTCAATAAATACAGCTTCCCCATCCTCATATGCAACAGGATTAATAGAAGCATCAAATGTCACATCCGAGCAGAATACTCTGCGTCCTGCAAGTGTTCCCTCATTGGGTTTTGGTTGTCCGTAAAGCGCTTCCCCTGCCAGTTTTGTAGCAAGATGCAGCGCTGCAGTACCTGCGCTGAGTGCAACAGCATATTTCACTCCAACATACGCAGCGATCTCCCTTTCCACAGCACCCAAATTGGCTCCGGCCGTACTTACCCAATTTGTCTGTATTGCCTGATCTACCCAATACTGTTCATCTCCATGCATCGTAGGCGATGCCAGCATCACCTTCCGATCAAACGGCTTGATTCCACTAAATCTGGGATCTGATAAAAAATCCATCTCCATTAACCTCTTTTCAACGATGGTTCCAGGAATTCATAAACCTGTATTTCTATTTTCCCATCTTTTATACAATAGCACTTTGTATTAAAATGTCTGTCAAATACATGGTCACAGGCTTCTTCGCCATTTTGGAACTCAAATTCTGCAGATTCGATCCCCTTCGCAAGATTCTTGTCACTGTTTCCATATTCTCCATTCCAACGAATTATAACGGGAGCATGTATCTTTCTGATTTCCGGATTGATCCTGTATGTCATTTATTGGTCTCCTATACTTCTGCCGCTTCTTTCATCTCCTCCGAAAGCGTAGCTGTTTCATTTACTTCCTCAGGTGTGCGATACGTCGGAATCACCTCCATAAGCGCATGTTTGACCACACGATTACTCTGCGACAGCATAGCTTCCCGAAGAATCTGTAGTTTGTTTTCGATCTCATCTCTTCCCAATGGCTTGTCCCGCTCAACGAAGATCAGCGCATTATCGGTTTTGTCCATATCCTCTGTTTTGATCAATAGTTCTTCATAAAGCTTTTCGCCGGGACGAAGGCCCGTTTCTATAATATCTATATCCCTGTATGGTTCCAGACCACTGAGACGTATCATATTTTCCGCCAGATCCATGATCTTAACCGGTTTTCCCATGTCCAGCACGTATAATTCCCCGTTTTTTGCCATTGCACCACTGGTCATTACCAACTGGGAAGCTTCCGGAATTGTCATAAAGTAGCGGATCACTCTCTTATCGGTAACAGTAACCGGACCACCTTCTGCAATCTGCCTGCGGAAAAGCGGTATTACCGAGCCATTGCTTCCAAGCACATTTCCAAATCGCGTAGCCGAAAAAGCGGTGCAAGTCCCGCACCTGCTCTGAACGATCATTTCACACATGCGCTTGGTTGCACCCATAACATTTGTAGGGTTCACGGCCTTATCCGTGCTGACCATGATGAACCTTTTTACTCCATATTCCTCACACGCCTCCACCACATTTAATGTTCCGAAAACATTATTACGGACAGCTTCCAGAACATTTCTCTCCATTAACGGAACATGTTTATGCGCTGCCGCATGGAGAACAATATCCGGCGTATGCTCCCGAAAAATCTTATCAATCTGTTCCCTGTCACATACATTTGCTATTTCGAGACGGAGATTCAGTTTCTCTCCATATCGGATCCGAAGTTCCTGCTGTACATCGTACGCACCGTTTTCATAGACATCCAGGATCACCAGGCGTGACGGATTGCAGTTTGCGATCTGCCGCGCAAGTTCCGAACCAATAGATCCACCGCCTCCGGTGATAAGAACACTCTTTCCCCTGTACCACGCCCTGGTCTCCTCACTAAGGAAGTTGCTGCTGGTACGGAACAGCAGATCCTCAATATTGAAATCATGGAGGTGTCTCTTACCGCCTTCATCCGAATTGAGCATGGGATAGTCATATATCTTTATCCGATACCCCAGATCCTTGTAGATTGAATATAATTCCAGTCGACGTTCGCTCGTGGCATTTGGAAGTGCAAAAACCACCTCCTGTACCCCAACATCCATAAACCGCTCTTTTAACTTGTCATCCGCCCTCAATACCGGGATACCATAGATTTCTCTTCCGGCTTTCCCCTTATCGATATCGACAAAACAAACCACTTCATAAACCGCCTTGGGATTCTGATTTAGTTCATCCGCCAATGCTGCACCGACACTTCCTGCTCCGATGATTGCGATCTTGATACGGTGATTCGTCTTCCTCTCGTCCGCAACATTCAACCCCCCCAAAACCCGAAGAATGTTCATCACTTTTTTAATCATCTGGTTTCCGTTATTTCGCTTCTGATAGATCCACTGGTAGATCAGTCGTACTGCTATGCTTCCCAGCAAAGTCAGCATGAAAAGAGATGCCCCCCGAACAAAGGTCAACGTTCGCGGAAATATATAACGAAGCAGCAAAAAAGCGATTGCCGCCAGAGCATCCGAAAAAAGAAGCCGCATGTATTCCGCCGGACCGGCATATCTCCAGATCTGTCTGTAGATCCCAAAAAGCAGTCTTGCACCGAGAAGACACGCCATTCCGACCGCAGTATGTGCAACTATTAAAATCGGTGTCAGTTTGTCAATTGAGCTTGGATATATAACCAGTATTAAGAGAGCACATGCAAAGTATACAAGCATGTCATACATCATCAATATCCAGCGTAGTTTCTGTTTCATCTGTTCTACCTATTATCGGGACAGAGCGTGTTACATTCTTCCGTCCAAAAACTTTCCGGTTTCTTTGTGATTAAACTCCGGGATCATCCAGTTAAAAAGATCGATTAGTTCTTCTCTTGTCCATGTGCCTTTGGCCTTTAGCTCAAGGATCCTGTCCGTAAACCTTGTCAGTTTACCTTCGTTGTAATCTGCTTCCTTTTTTACGATACCAATGTTTACAAAGCTTTCCATGTCCAATGTCTCACCTTCCATATAGAATTCTTCGAAATCCTTTTCCCCCGTGGTATCGCTGGAGAAGAAGTATACCGGATACTGCCGTTTTGCTTTTAACTCGCCCACCCGTTCACGAGCTTCCTGCTCCGTAGCACATTGAACAGGTTCATATCCCAGGCTGTTCAGATATTTCTCCGCAATACTGCTGAACGTAACCAGATTGAGTTCCTCGTCAAGTTTGGGGAAGTAAATATCACGATTCTTTCCCGTCATACATGAAAGTACACATAAAAGCCCCGCTTCCTTAGGTGTTACAAAATAACGCCGAACATCATTTGGCGCGGACAGAGGCTGTCCTTTTTCAAGGCGCCGGTTAAATCCATATAAAAGAGAGCCATCTGAGAATGCGACATTCGCAAAACGAGCCGTGGAAACAGGAACATCCAGACTCCGACGGTTCAAATAAAACTCCATGATGCGTTTACTGGCTCCCATCATATTTACAGGATTTGCAGCCTTGTCAGTGGATACACAAAAATACTTTTTCACTCCCATTTCCGCAGCACGGATCATTGTCTTCTCTGTATTAAAAATATTTGTATCTATCATTCTCATCAAAGTGTACGGATCCTTCTCCGAACGTACATGCTTCAATGCTGATGTGTTAAAGATATAATCATACCCTCCGATCCTTGTTGCAGTGTCCGAAAGAAAACTGTCAAAGATACCGGATCCACAGTCCAAAGCATATGTGGCAAATTCACCGGATCCATATCCGACAGAGGAACGAACATCACGAACCACTTCAACCAGATTATTCTCACTGATATCCACTACATGAAGTACCTTGGGATCTCGTATGAATAATTCACGACAAATGGCAGAGCCGATTGTTCCGGCCCCGCCAATCACAAGTATTTTTGCATCATGAATCTGTTCTTGAATCGTCTTTTCCAGTTTCGCCATATCTTCCACAAATAACGGAGTTGTTCGTCCGATGAGCGGAAGGATATTATCTTTCACCATTTTCATAGCTCCTTACATATACTTTTCAAGTTCAGCCGGCGGTTTTGGCAGATCACGAAATGCAGTCCGCCATTTTCTGGAATCCGGATGAAGAACAGCATCAACTGTAAGGGAGATCAATTTAAAATACAAGGACATGGATCTATGGTCCGCATACCAGCTTTCCAACTCCCCTTTATAAGGCCTGATCACATGGTTCCAGAACGTTTCCTTATCTTCTACCTTTTGTAGCAATTCCTCCTCGTTTCGAAAAACAATCGATCCGATTCCCGACAGCCCCGGTCTGATCTTATATAGTTTTTTCTTTACATGCTTCGGATATTTATCAAACATCTCCGGAACGATCGGGCGATATCCGATTATGCTCATATGCCCCAGCAGTATATTCACCAGCTGGGGAAGTTCATTGATCTTGGTTTTTCTTAAAAATCTTCCCATGGGAAGAATCCTCGGGTCATCCTTCTCCGTGAAAAGACCGCCCTGCATATTGGGGGAATTTCTAAGCATCGTTGCAAATTTCAGAAGTTTAAAAGGTCTGTGTTTTTTCCCCATACGTAACTGACAGTAAAATATATCATGTTCTCCCGTAAGTTTTAAACCGATCATGATCGGTATCATGAACGGAAGTAGAATAATGATCGCAATTGAAGAAAACAAAATGTCAAAAAATCTGGTCATTTTCATCTCCTATTTTTCATGTTCCTGATTTATCTGTGCCGCATCACTCATCTCACGGATCCGGCCTTCACTGAAGCCTTCCGTACTCTCCTTCTGGAAAAGGATCTTTACCGTTTCAAAAACGATCTGTATATCAAGGAGAAGCGAGTAATTCATGATATACATAAGATCCAGCTTCAGTTTGTCCAGCGCAGCCGTATTATATTTCCCATATACCTGCGCATAGCCGGTCAGTCCGCCCTTTACCTTGGCTCTGAAAGAGAACTCCGGCACATACTTTGTGTATAATTCCACATTCTCCACACGTTCCGGTCTGGGACCGACGATGGACATATCCCCTTTCAGAATGTTAAGGATCTGCGGAAGCTCATCAATACGGGTGGCACGGATGACACGCCCCACCTTTGTGATCCGGTCATCCTTCTCTCCTGCCGGATGCGGACGTCCGTCCTTCTCGGCATCTACGATCATAGACCGGAATTTCAGGATCATGAATTTCTTTCCGTAAAGCGTGCATCTCTCCTGGCGGAAGAACACCGGTCCGCCGTCATTCAGCTTGATCGCCAGTGCCGTGATGAGCAGCAGCGGACTGAGAACGATAAGAGCAACGCCGGAGAACAGGATATCCAAAACCCTTTTTACGAATCTCTGGAAGGTGTTCATTCCCACATTCTTACAAAGGAAGAGCGGAGTATCCAGAAGCTTCAGTTCCTCGGAGGTCTTTACAATGATATCGGAGATCTTCGGAACGAAGTATACCCTCTTATCATGATCGAAGCACATTTTCAATACCTGATTCTCCACCGTTGCGGGAACGTCATTGATCAGGACTGCATCATAGTCTTCAATGATCTTTTCTATCTCTTCGATCCCCAGCTTACAGCTGACCTTCTTTTCGATGTGATATTTATACTTCAGGCTGTTGATCTTGGCGGAAAGCTCATTGCTGTGCTCACCGTCGATCTCCAGTACTCCAAGAGGCGGGAACAGCCTTCTGTATACGTGGATCATGATGAATACCAGGATCCCCGAAACCACTGCCTGGATCAGGAACAGGAGCAGGTAGGGCCACACGATCTTCAGGAAGAACCGGAAGTTTCCGGCGATGGCCATAGATACGGGGACCTCGATCGCATCGATCACAAAGAACGTCAGAACCTGGGATGCCACCACATTTGCCGTACGTTCCACACCGATCTTAAACCCATGAAGCCCCTTGCCTATGATGATATACAAAGCCGCATAGATCGCCAGGGACATACCCAGATTTCCGAGACCGAGCAGGTGCCCGTTCCATTTTGCGTTCTCAACCGCTACCCTCTGTACGATATAGTAATACCAGCAAACAAAAAAAGTACCTACCGCAAAAAGGGTAAGAAGAACCGCACAAAAGCCCCTGTATACATATTTAGCTGATCCTTTTCTTTTCTTCTTCATCAACTTTTTTCCAATACGATCCAAGCTTATTTTCCGGTAAAACCGGATGGAATAAAAACCATCAGAACAGTTTGTACAACATACTACCATATCTGATTTACTTTTTCAACGATTCATCTATGCAATGCGTAAAAATATCTGTAACACACGAAGGGATCCCCCGCGCCATCGGCAGGAGATCCCATGCTTCCTTCATTTATTTCTCTGAAGAAGTCTCTTTAAAATCATACTTCATTACCGTCACGGAAAGCGGCGGAACATTCATGACAATGGACTGCTTCATACGGTCGCAGGGTTCTGCCTCCGCC
>OCVV012835253.1_pt1 | contig 31483 bp, 25 predicted proteins | sample 1539721 | NCBI WGS metagenome assembly OCVV01 (sample SAMN02144230, study PRJEB22623) | gut metagenome | biome: sheep rumen | host: Ovis aries | place: New Zealand | reverse complement strand
TTAAAGCAGAAGTTAGTTAATATTAGTTAGGTGATATTTTTATACAATTAGGTGTTATTTAGTTAGAACAGTATGATGATGAACCGCTCGCGAAGAGTCGTTCATCATTTCTTTTTTTATTTAGCTTCACTATTTTCGTTTTTTTGCACTATCTTTGCAGAAAATTTCGAACAGAGGCAAGACAACTCCTCGCAGAAAAGGAAAAAAGATTGAAAAGAAAAATCATGAAACAAGACATCACTCCCGTTCTGCTACTCACAGGCTACCTGGGTAGCGGAAAAACAACATTGGTAAACCATATCCTTACAAACGAGCGAAATATCAAGTTCGCTGTCATTGTCAACGACATTGGTGAGGTGAACATTGATGCCGACCTCATTCAGAAAGGCGGTATCGTGGGACAGAAGGACGACAGCTTAGTAGCATTGCAAAATGGTTGCATCTGCTGCACACTGAAAATGGACCTCGTGGAGCAAATCAACGACATCCTGAAAATGGGACGCTTCGACTATATTGTAATTGAAGCAAGCGGTATCTGTGAACCAGAACCTATCGCTCAGACCATCTGCTCCATCCCAACTCTTGGTCCACAATACACCCAGCATGGACTGGCACGTCTCGACTGCATCACTACTGTGGTGGATGCATTACGTTTGCAGAGCGAATTTGCTTGTGGTGATGACCTTACCCGCAAACACATTGACGAAGAAGACATAGAGAACCTGATTATCCAACAAATTGAATTCTGCAACATCATTCTTCTGAACAAAGCATCAGAAGTGTCACCTAAGGAACTTGGACGCATTCGCGAAATTCTGCACGTACTGCAACCAAAAGCAACCATCATTGATTGCGACTATTGCAATGTGGAGTTGGACGCTCTGCTCAATACCAATTTATTTGATTTCGAGCGTGTTGCCACCTCAGCTACATGGGTGAGCGAATTGGAACGAGAAATGAACGAGGATGAAGACGAAGAAGAGGAACATCACCACCATCATGAACATGATGATGATGACGATGAAGATGAAGAAGAGGAACATCATCACCACGATGAACATGATGACGACGATGAAGAGGAAGAGGAACATCACCACCATCATCATCACCACCATCACCACCACGACGAAGGTGAAGCAGAGGAATATGGAATTGGGACTTTCGTCTATTATCGACGTCAACCTTTAGACATCAACGAATTCGACCAGTTTGTGGCAAAATGGCCAAAGAGCGTGATTCGTGCCAAAGGCATTTGCTATTTCTCTCATCAGCGCGACATGAGTTTCATCTTTGAGCAAGCAGGTGTGCAGAAAAAAATCAGTGAAGCTGGACTCTGGTGGGCAACGGCTCCTGAAGAGGAACTGCGAGCAATGGTTGAGCGCAACCCAATCATCATGCGCGATTGGGATGAGAAATACGGTGACCGCATGGTGAAACTCGTATTCATCGGCCAAAAGATGGACCAGGAAAAAATCACAAAAGACCTCGATGCTTGTCTTGTTAAGGATTAAAAGGGGTATTTGAAACCGCAGACAATTCAAGCGTTACGGATAATTTTCTATTTGACAACCACAGATGACACGGATGAACACAGATAAAAAAATCTGTAGAATCTGTGTCATCTGTGGTTCACTTTTAATTAATCTTACAACCACAGATGGCACAGATGATCACAGATGAAAAACATCTGTAGAATCTGTGCCATCTGTGGTTTGTTTATTGATTTAGGAACATCTTAACTTCATCGATGTGCTGTAAGGCGGTTTGTCGTCCCAACTCATATACAAGTCTCATTTGTTCGGGATCGTGACAGATGTGCCCAATGGGAAGCGCTTCAGAAGGACGGATAACGTATGCAAGTCCTTTCCGTTCTTGTTCTTTCACGTATGCGAGTTGGGAATTATACATTTCATGGCGGTGAGCAACGGCATCGATGAATCGTGGATATTTGCGAAGCTGCAAGCGCATCAATGATGTGAAACGATTTTTCTTTTTCTCATAGCCATCTGGACGTGTGAGAATGACAACATTCTTCTGATACCCAATGCTTTGGAAGTATTGCAAGGGAATACTATCAGCAATTCCACCGTCCAACAAGTGATAGTCTTCGAGTTTCACAACCTTTGAGCAGAGAGGCATGGATGCAGAAGCACGAATCCAATCAAAGGTAACGTCGTTGGCTTCAGGCAATAATTGATAAACAGCTTTCCCTGTCACCACATCGGTGCAAACACAATAAAACTCAATAGGACTCTTATTGTAAGTTTCCACATCGAAAACGTCGAGATGCTTGGGCATTTCGTGATATGCGAAATCTGCTCCAAAGAGGTCACCCGTGAAGATGAGAGAACGCAAAGAACACATCCGCCAGTCGTGAGCAAAGCGCATGTTGTAGCGCAAGGCACGTCCTGGCTGATGGCTCTTGATGTTGCAACCAAAGGCAGCACCAGCACTCACACCTATCACTCCGTCGAAGGCAATGCCATAGTTCTCAAAAACATCCGTTATGCCACAGGTGAAAAGTCCACGCATAGCACCACCTTCCAAGACGAGTCCAACCTTCCCTACACCAAGTTGAGAAGAAGTTTTTGTATCACTGTTCATATTCTTCATTGAGCACGCTCCACTTTAACCCTGTCCTTTGTACTTCTCTCCAATTGAAGAAGAAAACGCTTTCGCTCCAATCCTGCTGCAAACCCCGTCAGCTTACCATTGGCACCAATCACACGGTGACAGGGAACAATGATGCTGATAGGATTCCGTCCCACAGCCATACCCACGGCACGCGAGGATTTAACTGACATGCCCATGCTCTTGGCAATGGCACTATATGTGGTAGTCGTTCCGAAAGGAATATGCAAAAGCTGAGTCCATACCGCCACTTGAAAATCCGTTCCTATCAATCGGACAGGAATAGAAAACGATGGTTGACGGCCTGAGAAATACACATCCATCCATCGTTTCGCGTCTGCAAACAATGGCAAATCGTGTTGCTCATTCCAAATGGGTTTCGCACCGAAATGCTTCTGTCCTTCCATCCACAGCCCCGTCAACCGCTCCCCATCGCTTGCCAATGTGAGTAATCCCAATGGAGAATCAACCGTTGTGATCAGCATCTTCTCACTCCACATACTTCACCTTTTCCCCATCACGAGGTTTTGCTTCTGGAGATTCATCGGGATAGCCAAAGCCAATGGCATAGACCAGACGATAACCATCCGGGAAGCCAAGTTTCTTCACAAAAGCCTTGCCTCTTTCATCGCTATTGAGAAAACGAACAGGACCACCCAAGAAACAAGAACCAATGCCCATAGACCATGCAGCCAGCACCATATTCTCCCCCAAGATACCTGCATCCAGTTCACCTCTACCCTCTGGCACCGCTACGAACACAACTGAAGGAGCATTACGAAACATGTTACGGAAACCGTTACCTGTCATTCGTTTTCTCTGCTCCTCATTCATGCCACTCATCTGCGCTTCGGTAATATCTTTCAGCATCTGCTGATTATCCACCACACGCACTTCCCAAGGCTGTGCGTTCATTCCGCTTGGGGCATTAATACCACATTTGAGAATCATGTCCATTTGGTCGCGGCGAACAGGCGCGTCCTTGTACTTTCTCACGGAACGTCGAGAGAGAATCGTGTGAACCACTGCTGCACTATCGATAGAATGTGCACTCAACTTCTGTGCAGAAACATGTTGTGTGCCAATAGCACTCAACAAAGTAAACAAAATAGCAATTTTCTTCATTTCTTCTATTATTAGGTAATCGTTAATAAATAAGTTAGTACGATTTTAAACCACGAATTACTCGAATTAAACGAATTATTTAAGAATTATATAATCAAATTACGCGAACAAAAAATGCTGGCATTTTTAAAATTAGAGAAATTCGATAAAATTAAATACTAAAAATTCGTTTAATTCGTGCAATTCGTGGTTGAGAATAATCCCAAGTTATTTTTTATCGTCATTAGAGGCTGTTATCTTAAGTGAAAATAAATAGCTAAAAGCTTTTGTAACATAATAATCTACGATGTACCTTGTTCTTTGTAGTTAATACAATCCGTGTGCATCTGTGAAATCTGTGGTTTAATAAAAAATCACCACTAATCCGCAGTAGGAAACAAGTAGAATTGGCGGTTCACATCAGGGTCGAGCATTAACTGGTCGAGAACAATGTGTTCATCGAGTGCTTTCACCACCACTTGGTGCTTTCCCACAGAAAGAATCACCGTCATCGTTCGCACCGCCTGTCCACGCAGCACATTCTGCTTCCATCTTTCAGAGCGGTAAGGTTCCTTCAAGCTGAACACACGCTCATCGCCACCATCCACGGAAACCGAGAAACGGATGTCACCCTTGTCAAAAGGCTGCGTAGGAATCAAGGCAATGCGAAGAGCATATTCACCATCTGTTTCCACATTGAAGCCATAGCTCACCCATTCATCCTTTGGCAGAGGCACAGCATTCAGCGAGTGTCCCAGCAGCTGCACAGGAGCAAGTTCAGCTATCGACTCATCGTATTGGTCGGCATTCTTGGCAATCGCACCATCCAGACGGAGAGGATGCACAGTGCGTTTCTGACGAGCATGGAACTGAACCAATTCCTCAACACGCTTGTCCGACAGCGTGTCAGGCAAAGACGGAGCTTGGAACACAAGCAGGTTGCGAGGGTGAGACATCATCAGATGATGCCACTTGCCATGATTCATTTCGTCGTAACGCTTATCATTCTGCAAAATGCGAGCATACGCATCCTGACTGAGTGCTTCAGCCATATAAATGGCGCGCTTGAAAGAATCAGCACGAGCGTAAGTTGAGCGTGGAGTGCGAACCCTGTCCATAGTTTCTTGTTCTTTCAACTGCCTTGCCCGTTGAGCCTCCAAATGCTTTCGAGCCATCATCGCAGCCCCTTCCACTCGATATTGAATCGCACCGAAATAAGCATCCTGTTGCGAAGGACTCATCATCTCACCAATGCGATTCACCTCTTGCAGCAATGCATCATACCGTTCAAGATACCTGTCCGCTTCACTGCCAAAGGCAGAAAAACTGAACTCCGAGTCCTGCACAGGCGACATGCCTCGTTCATATTTCCTCTTATCAAGCTCCACTTGGTTCCAGCCCATGAACTCAGGTTTGCGCATGGCGGTGAGCCGATAGAATTCCCTCATCACAGGCAGGAGCGCATCACCAGCCTCCTTGCCAAACTCACGACACAACCACCCGTGCAGATGGTCTTGCAGAAGAGAAGGAGCAAAAGCAGGATAATTCCAAGCCATGTCAAGGAACAATTCGAGGTCATAGCTCGCCACCTTCACATCGTGAACATTCACAATCCATTGCCTCCTCGCTCCATGCCGATAAGCCTCACTCATCTCTTGGTAAATAAGACCAGGCTGGGTGGTAGTGAGCCAAAGATAATCATGAGGACGCCCCCAATAGCTCATGTGATAATACACACCCGAACCACCCTTGCGAGCCTGCTGTTCAGCATCAGGCAGACGTGTCAGATATCCATAATTGTCATCACACCAAATCAAAGTCACATCATCTGGCACACGCAGCCCATTCTCATACACCTCCAGCACCTCCTTGTAAGGCACAAACACCTGAGGAACCCTTTCCACATCAGCACTCACATACGTACCGAGCATCTCCCGCTGGTCGTCAATCACCTTCTGCAACCAATACGTTTGTTCTTCCAAGTTCTTCGGTCCCTCCATGTTGCCATCGTGGATGCCACGCATACCGATGGTATAGACATTCTCAAACTGCCTCACCTCCTTCAGCCTTGAAATCCAATAGTCCCGCACCTGTTCCCTGTTAGAGAGATAATTGAAACGGCCCCTGCCGTCAACATCCCACTCCGTCGTGTTGTTCCGCATCATAGGCTCGCAATGGCTCGTACCCACGATGATACCACAGCTGTCAGCAATCTCCTTGGCACCCTCCACCTGATAGAACGGCACTGTGCCCTCATGCATGGCAGGCCAAATCATGTTCGCACGAAGACGAAGGAGCAACTGGAAGATTTTCTTGTAAGTCTGAGCACCAATCCGCATCAGTCGCCTACCCTTCACAGCACCAGTCCTGTACTCCGACGGCTCAAACGTCCTGTGACTCCACACCATCGTGCTCCAGTCCTCGTCGTTGATGAAAATGCCACGACGCTCCACCGACGGACACTGCAACGACGTGAAACCTTCCTCCACGCTCAGCCGTTCCTTTTTTGCTGGCAAATTGTCACCCCACCACACCCAGGGCGACACACCAGCCCATCGCGACAGTTCCAGCAGTGCGTAAGCAGTACCACGACCGTTGTTTCCGATGGCATAAATTTTTCCAGTCCTCTCAGCCACACAGAAAGCATCCATACTTGCCATCAGCTTCTCAGTGTCAATCCCCAATTTGCGAAGTTTCTTCACCACAGACTTCTTTGCCCTATCCAGTTGGAAGACAAGAACTCGCGCCTTGCCACTCGCCATTTGCTCAGCAGCAACTCCCGTTGACAGTTCCATGTCCGATACGAACATCTCAGTTGCCACCTTCACCACAGGAGCCACATCCGTCTGATAAGAATAGAAGACAGGATGAACACCATCAAACCATATCACATCCTTGGCAACAACCTGCAAGGATTGGGACAAAAAGAAAACCAATGAAAACAGAGAAAAATACTTGGAAACCTTCATGCTATGATTATTTCGATTATTTTATGAACGTGAAGCGCGAAGAGAAGTACAAAAAACAATCAGGGATTTAAAGGATTAAAGGGATTCTTTACTTTACACTTAACCCTAAACACAAAAACATGTTCTTTGTTCTTTGTACATAATAGAGGTTTTTTCACATTTAACTCTTATCGCTCCACCTTATTTGTTAGGACAATGCAAAAATACGACATTCCCCCTCCATCCAGATGGAAAAACGTGTGCATATCCTTCAAAATCGTACACACCTCTTTTAGTAACACTAAAGACGATTTAGTGCATTTTAAAAATCGCCGTCGGTCCTGTACTGAAGTTTTCTTTTGATTGAACTGAATCAACGAGCCTTCAGCGTTATTCAAGCGAGCCCTCGTTTGAACGATAACGAGGGCTCGCTGATTCGATAACGAGCCCTCGGTCGTTTAGTAGAATCGAAATGACGATTAAGCATTTAAGTTAACGTGAAGCGTGAAGTGTGAAGCGTAAGGAGAAGTACAAAGTACAATCAGGGATTTAAAGGATTAAAGGGATTCTTTGGTGAGTTAAAAATTAAAAGTTAAAAGTTAAAAATGCCATCCGGCTCTATCGCTTCACACTTCACGCTTCACACTTCACGTTAAACACTAAACCCTAAACACAAATCAGGGATTTTAAGGATTTAAAGGGATTATTTTCCTCTCTATCCTCTCCCCTCGCCTTTCTCTTCCCCTCGGGGGAGCTGGAGGGGGCTGGGCTGAGGGTGAGGCTTTTTCACTTTTAACTCTTATGCACCTTGTCTTCGTTTTTCTTCACGAAGTCTTTCCACGATGAGAATTTCTTTTCGGACTGAGGGGTTCCCATCTGAATGAAATGACAATAGGCGGCAGCCAGCGCATCCGTGGCATCCATCTGCACTTCCATGTCCTCGGCACTGATGTGGAGCATCCGTTGGAGCATCCCAGCCACTTGCTCCTTCGATGCTGCTCCGTTTCCCGTAATTGCCACCTTGATTTTCCTCGGTTCGTATTCATGGATGGGTATGTCGCGCACGATGGCAGCTGCAATCGCCACGCCTTGTGCTCGTCCCAGCTTCAGCATCGACTGCACGTTCTTGCCGAAGAAAGGTGCTTCAATGGCAAGTTCATCTGGCTTGTATTCATCGATGACTCCAGTCACTCGTTCGAATATCTTTCCCAAGCGCAGGTATGGGTCGCGCGTGTTCTTCATGTTGATAACCCCCATCGCTACCATCTCTGCCTTGTTTCCAACGATGCGTAACACACCATACCCCATCACGTTTGTGCCTGGGTCGATGCCCAAGAGAATCTTCTCTGTCGTCCGTCTGTCCATCATCTACTTAAGTTTTAGGTAAGTTAATAATTAAAAGTAGCCCCTCCCAACCTCCCCAAGGGGAGGAGAAGCTGTCTGGATGGTTATTCACTCCCCCTTGGGGGAGCTGGAGGGGGCTTTTAACTTATCAAGTTTTCAGGGGAGAGTCAAAAAACAACTTCCATCATTGTTGGAAAGCCTACCACTCTGTCTGTGAATACCTTAAGCATCTCTTGGTTAAGTTTTGCTCCAACTTCGGTGTACCAGCGATGAAGTGCCTTCGTGTCTTCGGTTTCGAATTGCAGGGAAAAACTCTCTGTGCCTTCTTCATGATGGGAAAGGATGCGCAAAAGTCGCGGGTTCGACACGGCTCCCGACGCAATAGCAGCTGGTACCATCACTTCGTGTACGTAGATGACAAAATTCCGTGCCTCGGCTTGGGCTACGGTGTAAGTGGTGTTATAAACTATCATATTTTAAGTTTCTGAGTTTTTAATCAAGGATTGAAAGGATTTTTAGGATTTTCGCTTACTACGTTGTTCCTTGTTCTTTGTCCTTTATACTTAATTGAGGTTTTATCAAGGATTTAAAGGATTTAAAGGGATTATTTTCCTCTCTATCCACTCCCCTCGCCTTTTGGAGAGGGGTCGGGGGTGAGGCTTTTTCATTTTTCACTTTTCACTTTTATCGCTTCTTTTATGCAAAGTTATAAAGATTTTAAAGAAAAACGAAAAAAGCATTTCTTTTTCTTAACTGTTTCTGTTTAAAAACGGGTATATCGTTAAAAAATACAAGAATTTTTGTTGGGCAGGAAAATATGCGTATCTTTGCATGATTTTTTGTAGCGATGCAAGGTGAAGCTTTTCACCTGAAACAATAATGCGAATAGGGTTTTGAAAAAACGAATCTACATATTTTTCTTCATGCTGACGGCTGTGTTTACCATTGCCCAAAGTGGGCGAAGCCTTAGCACGGGGAAAACGAATTGCTTGCCTTTCGAGGTGGTACGCGACTCCGTCATTGTACCCCAACGGTCAGCTCAGCGAGATTCGTTGAAGAAAAGCACACTCACTGAAGACCAAAAGGCTCTAGCGGAACTGGACTCCGTGAAAAGGGCGTTCGACCGTGAGCACGGCATCAGCAACGACAGTATTGTTCCTCGAAAATCCGATACTCAGCAGGGGAATAGCAAAGCCATCCAGTGGAACGATTCCATTGCAGCCGTGGAGGACTCCATCGCGGAGTCGAAGAAAGGTGCGCTGGAAGACCCTGTGGCTTTCGAATCAAAAGACTCGCTGGTGTTCTACATGGACACGAAGAATGCTCATCTGTATGGTGACGGTAAGGTGGACTACCAGAACATCACGTTGACTTCCGACTTGATTACGATGAACATGGACAGTTCTGTCGTCCATGCTGTGGGTGTGGTGGATAGCTTGGGAAACATCGAAGGAAAACCTGTGTTCAAGCAGGGAAGCGATGAGTATGAGCTGGATGCTATTTCCTACAACTTCAAATCGCAGAAGGCGTTCATCACGAATGTCTCCACGGAACAGCAAGAGGGCTTTCTCCGAAGTTACGAGGCGAAGAAGGTGAACGACAAGGTGTTCAACATGAGAAAGGGTACTTACACGACCTGCGACGAGGAGCATCCTCACTTCTACATCGCCTTGAGCCGTGGCAAGGTGTACCGAGGCAAGAGTGTGTTTTCGGGTCCCGCCTGGCTCGTCGTTGAGGATGTGCCGTTGCCGTTAGCTGTTCCCTTTGCCTATTTCCCATTCACCGATTCTTATAGTTCAGGCTTCATCATGCCGAGCTATGGCGACGAGAGTACGCGTGGCTTCTACTTGCGCGATGGTGGCTACTATTTCGCCATCAACGACAACTGGGACTTGAAGCTAACGGGAGAAATCTTCACGAAAGGTTCTTGGGGCATTGGGGCTCAGACCACCTATAAGAAACGCTACAAGTATTCTGGCAATTTCTATTTCAACTACCAGGTGTCGGTCACGGGCGAAAAGAATATTCCTGGCTATTCCAAGGAGAAGAACTTCAAGGTTCAGTGGAGCCACAAGCAGGATGCAAAAGCCAATCCCAACAGTTCTTTCTCAGCCAGCGTGAACTTTGCCACCCAGAGCTTTGAGAAGAACAACCTCACAAGCCTCTACAACCCTACCGCCTATTCTCAGAGCATCCGAACTTCATCCATCAGATACTCTCGCAACATTCCTTCTATCGGCTTGAGTATCACGTCGAGCATGAACATTTCCCAGAACATGCGCGACTCTGTCATTTCGCTTACCCTTCCCAACCTGAGCATTAGCCTCCAGCGCATCTACCCTTTCCGCCGCAAGAAGATGGTAGGCAAGGAAAGATGGTATGAGAAAATCAACCTATACTACACAGGATTGATCGAAAACAGCATCAGGACAAAGGAGAACAAGTTGCTGAAAAGCAATCTTATCAAGGATTGGACCAACGGCATGAAGCACACCATCCCTGTGTCGGCTTCTTTTCAGGTGTTGAAATACATCAACGTCGTTCCATCGTTCACCTACAATTCCCGTTGGTACACACGCCGCGTGGAGCAGAGCTGGGATCAGCTCAACCAGCACGTGGTGCGCGACACCATCTACGGCTTCAACAATGTGTACGACTACAACCTCAGCGTTCAGGCAAACACCAAGCTCTACGGTTTCTATAAGTTCAACCCGAAGGTGTGGGGACAGAAACTGCAAATGGTGCGACATGTGTTCACGCCGAGTGTGTCCTTCAACTATGCTCCCGACTTCAGTGCCACGCGCTATGGGTATCACAAAACTTACGTTCAGACCGACATCAACGGCAATGTGACGCAAAAGGTGGATTACTCTCCATTCGAAGGTTCCTTGTATAGCTACCCTGGAAAAGGAAAGGTGGGAAGCGTGAGTCTCGACATTGGCAACAACATCGAAATGAAAGTGAAGAGCGACCGAGACTCTACAGGTGTGAAGAAAATCAGTCTGATTGATGAACTCGGTGCCAGCATCACTTACAACATGGCTGCTAAGACTCAGCCTTGGGGCAACCTGAACACCCGTCTGCGACTGAAATGGGGAAAATTCACCTTCAACATGAACACCACATGGCAGACATACGCCTACGCATTCGATGAAAGAGGAAACGTAATTGTCGGTGACAGGACTGAATGGTCATACGGACGTTGGGGACGCTATCAAGGCACATCGAAACACCTTTCATATACCTTCAACAATCAGTCGCTGAAAAAAATCAAGAAAAGCATTCGCAAACTTTTCGGACATGACGACGAAGAAGAATTGGAGGAACAGAAAAAGGACGAGAACAGCGAGGAAAGCGAAGGCAAGCCAGACGTTGGCCGCAGGAACAAATCCAAGAAAAAGCAGGAGGAAAGCGTAGGCACTGATGCTGACGGCTACATGAAATTCTCCATTCCGTGGACTCTCACTATTTCCTACGGTATCAGCATGTCTGAAGACCGCTCCAAGCCTATCAACGTGAAGTCGATGCGCTATCCATATAAATTCGTTCAGAATCTGAATATCTCAGGTAGTGTGCGTCTGTCATCAGGATGGAACATTGCCTACATGTCTGGTTACGACTTCACCAACAAGGCGATTTCCATGACAACTGTCAATATTTCGCGCGACATGCACTGCTTTAACATTTCGGGAGGCATGACTTTCGGTCCATTCACCTCATATCATGTCACCATGCGAGCAAATGCCAGCACTCTTACCGATGCTCTCAAGTACGACAAGAAAAGCTCTTACTCCAGCTCCATCCGCTGGTATTAAGTAGGAGTGAAAAGAGTCGAAGGTCTAAGGTCGAAAGTCTAAGGTCTAAGGTCTAAGGTCTAAGGTCGAAAGTCGAAAGTCTAAGGTCGAAAGTCAAAAGTCTAAGGTCTAAGGCAAAAGCAACCACATACCTTAGACCTCAGACCTTAGACCTTAGACATGAAAATAATTAAAAATCAATATGAATATCAATGATTTGTCAGCACTGGGCATATCTGAATTGAGCGATATGCAGCAGTGTGTGTCGAAAGCGTGGCAAGAGCAAAGCGATAAGGACATTGTGCTACTTTCCCCAACGGGCAGCGGCAAAACCATCGCCTATCTCCTACCCCTCATGGAGCGTATCGACACTTCAGCCGACTGTGTGCAAGCCGTCGTCATAGTTCCATCCCGAGAATTGGCGATGCAGACAGACGATGTCATCAAGAAGATGAAGACCGACGTGAGGAGCCTCTGCTGCTATGGAGGTCGCCCAGCTATGGACGAACACAGGAAGATGAATGTCCTTCAGCCCCACATCATCATTGCTACACCAGGACGACTGGTGGACCATCTCAGCAAGCGGAATTTCGAAGTAACATACATACGCACTCTTGTCATCGACGAATTCGACAAGAGTCTGGAATTTGGTTTTCAGAAAGAAATGCAGGAAGCCATCTCGATGCTACCACTTGTGAAGAAGAGAGTGCTGCTCAGTGCCACAGATGCGGAACAGATTCCCCATTTTGTGAACATGAGCGGAGCACTGCGCATCGACTATCTGAAAGCAGAAGAACGTGTGGCATTCAGCATTGTCCATTCCCCACAGAAAGACAAGCTCAACACCCTACTCGACCTCCTGCGCAGCCTTGGCTCATCCAAGATCATCGTCTTTCTCAACTACCGCGATGCCGTAGGACGAGTGTATGACTTTCTCAAAGCACAAGGTGTGGCAGCCGAAATGTATCATGGCGGCATGGAACAAGACCGACGCGAACGAGCCATCTATAAATTTGGAAACGGAACAAGCAACGTACTCGTTTCCACCGATTTGGGTTCTCGTGGCCTCGACATTCCCGACACCGACTGCATCATCCACTACCATCTTCCCATCAACCAAGAAGCCTATACGCATCGTAACGGCAGAACGGCTCGTTGGGAAGCCGAAGGACGGGCATTCATGATTCTCAATGAGGACGAGTCGCTACCCAAATACCTCAATGAAAACGCTGTTCGAGAATACTACATTCCCAAAAAGCTGCCACCTATCGCCCAACCACAGATGGCGACTCTCTACATCGGTAAAGGAAAGAAAGACAAAATCAGCAAGATGGATGTCATGGGATTCCTTTGCAAGATAGGCGGGTTGGAACGAACCGACGTAGGACGTATCGATGTGCGTGACCATTGTTCATACGCAGCCGTTTCCCGTTCCCTCATCCACCAACTGCTACAACGGTTGGAAGGACAAAAAATCAAGGGAATCAAGACATTTTTCAGGGAAGCCAAGTAAAAGTGAAAAGTGAAAAGTGAAAAATGCCATCCGGCTCAATCGCTTCACACTTCACGCTTCACGTCAAATAGAACAACGGAAAAAACGGGAAAACGGAAGTTTCTGTTTTTCCGTTTTTTCCGTTGTTCTTCATTCTTCACGTTAAACCTTACAACTCATATTCCAACATCACGAAGGAATAAGGCTGGAGTTCGAGGGTAAAGCGCTTCTGAGCACGGATGGACTCACGGCGAGGTGCGATAGGCTGTGCGTCGAAGTTGTTCTCAGCCTCAGGCTCTCCCGTAAGGGTGGTTTTCGTTGCTTTCTTTTTGAGTCCGAAACGGCTAAGGTTGACATCAGCGCGACGAGTCTCAGCTGTAGCATTGCAAAGCTTGACGAAGAGACGACGTGTCTTGACATTTAGAACCACACTCTGTCCGTAGTGGACATCCACTTGTGGTTGTTCGATGCCTGCTGCATCTCCTTCGAAACGGACACAATCACCATAATAGTATTGTCCCGCCGACTGTCCAAACATTTGCTGCACATAGTAGCTGCAAGTGAGATAAGGACGTTCGTTGTCGAAGTAAATCAAGTCGGGATTCCAGTTGGTGGCATTCTTGCGAGCAAAGAGCGGTGCGTAAGATGTCATACAGACCACATCGCCATTGCGCTCCACATGGAGGAGATACAGACCTTCAGCCAATGCGTCAATCAGTTTCTTGTCTTTAGCCGCATACTCTCCGAGATAGACTTTTGTCTTTCTGTCGCGAGAATAGTTGTCGTACTGACGGCTGTGGAGGAAATAATTGTTCTGCTCATAATAGTGCTCGTCGATGATAGGCATTCCCAGTTCCTCTGCCAGTTTCCAACCAGCTTCATAGTCGGGATTGTCTGGGTGAGAACCAGGACCAGCAGTACCAACAATGACAATCTCAGGGTGAGCCTTCGTCACTTTATTATACATATACTTGAAGCGCTCATTGAACTCAGGTGAAATCTTTTCTTCGTTTCCTATTCCGAGATACTTCAGATTGAAAGGCTTTGGATGTCCTGCATCAGCACGCATCTTTGCCCATTTGGAGGTAGCTGGGTCGCCATTAGCCCATTCGATGAGGTCGAGGGCATCCTGCACCCATTCGTCCATCTCGCTCATAGGCACTACGTCCTGTGCCTGCTTAGGCCACATGTTCCATCCACCATTGGTACCCTGACAGCTGACACCGCAAGGAAGGATTGGTATTGGCTCCATGCCGAGGTCCTCGCAGAACTGGAAATACTCAAAATAGCCTAAGCCCATCGACTGGTGATAGCCCCATGTGTTCTTCTGCTGAACACGCTGATGGCGTGGACCGATGGTGTTCTTCCAGCGATAGGTGTTCCAGAAGCCGTCGCCACCGCCATGAACAACACAACCACCAGGGAAACGCATGAAACGAGGATGCAAATCAGCTAATGCCTGTGCAAGGTCCTTGCGAAGACCATGTCCTTTGTAAGTATCCTGTGGCATGAGCGACACATCGTCAACATACACGTCGCCCTCGTTGAGTACCAAAAGCTGAAGGGCTGCCTTCTGGCAGTCGGCATTAGGTGTGAGAGTGGCTTTGTACTCCATTGGCTCACTCTGAGTACCAGCTGGAATGTCGATGATAGCTTCCGACAACAACTTAGGGTCTTTGCCCCATCCTTGTGGCTCAACAAGTGCCACACGCACCTGCTTAGCACCTCCTACGTTGGCAAGACGCATGGAGAAATCGTACTTCGCATTATTCTTGATGCTAATGCCGTCGAAACCGTCGTTCTGGATGCCGAAACCTCTCCATCCTTTGTAGTCATAGAATTCCCTCGCACGTTCCACATGCAGACGCATCACCGTGTTAGAGTTGTAAGACGAAGTGAAAGTCTTATCGACTTTAGGCGTTGTGACAGGCTGGATATAGCCCAAGGAATGACCAGGACGGATGGTTCTCCATGCTGTTCCTGGTCCCCAACCGTCTTTCTCAGCAGGACTGAATTCGAAAGAGCCGTTCTGCAAGAGTTCGGCATACAAACCGCCATCGGCAGACGAGCTGATATCCTCGAAGAAAATGCCAATGAGTTCATCACTGATGGGTTTTCCGCCCTTTGGGGCAGACATTTGTCGCTGCGCCTGCGCCATCGTCGAGGCACACAGAAGCAGCAGGGGAATGATTCTTTTGTTCATAAATTCATAGTAATTAATAATATGAGTCTTTAATCAGGGATTTTAAGGATTTAAAAGGATTTTTTCCTCTCTATCCACTCCCCTCGTCCATATCAACGATAACGATAACCATAACGATAACTGCCATCCGGATGAAAAGTTAAGGTTAAGGTTAGGGTTAAGGTTATGAAGAGAGGGGCTGGGGGTGGGTCTTTTTTTAACTGTCTAAGTATCTTTGGGAGAGAGGTGCAAATTCGTCGATGCGACGGTCACGGAGAAAAGGCCACCAGCGGCGGACATTCTCACAACGCTGCATGTCGATTTCCACCACAGCCACTTCCTCCTTGTCGATGGATGCCCGATAAAGGAATTCTCCCTGAGGGCCAACCACAAAACTGCTGCCCCAGAACCGTATGCCGTTGGTCTGTCCCGACGGGTCGGGTTCAAATCCCGTTCGGTTCACGGCTATCACAGGCAAACCATTTGCCACGGCATGACCTCGTTGCACCGTCGTCCATGCCTCGCGTTGGCGTTCTTGCTCCTCCTTCGTGTCCGACGACTCGTAACCGATGGCTGTAGGGTAAATCAGCAATTCAGCACCACGCAAAGCCATCAGCCGTGCCCCTTCTGGATACCATTGGTCCCAACACACCTGCACACCCAATCGCCCCACAGAAGTAGCAATAGGCTGGAAGCCCAAGTCGCCAGGCGTGAAGTAGAACTTCTCGTAATAAGCAGGGTCATCAGGAATGTGCATCTTGCGATATTTGCCAGCTATCGTCCCATCCTTTTCGAATACCACAGCCGTGTTGTGATACAATCCCGCAGCTCGACGTTCAAAAAGCGATGTGACGAGCACAATGCCCAACTCCCTCGCCAACCGACCGTAGAAATCCGTGGAAGGACCAGGGATAGGCTCAGCCAAGTCGAAGTAGTCAGTATTCTCCACCTGACAAAAATAAAGAGAGTTGTGCAACTCTTGCAAAACCACCAGTTCCGCACCCCGAGCTGCAGCCTCACGGATGCTTTCAGCCAAGCTCAGACGATTGCCATTCACGTCGTCCGAACAGCTCTTCTGTATGATACCTACTTTCATAGACCCGAATTTTTGTGCAAAATTAATTCATTTGAACGAAAAAGCGAATGATTTGACCCTATTTTTTGCATTTCAACCGAAATTGCCTTAACTTTGCAACTTCATTCGGCAAAAGCCGTTTCCATTTGTAAGTATTTAGCATAAAAAACAAACCCGATGCCAAGAATATCAGTGCGAGGCACAGAAATGCCCAGTTCACCCATCCGAAAGTTAGCACCTCTGGCAGAAGACGCCAAGCGCAGAGGAATCCATGTCTATCATCTCAACATCGGACAGCCCGACCTGCCCACACCGCAAGTCGCCATCGACGCAATCAAGAACATCAACCGCAAGATACTGGAATACAGCCCAAGCCAGGGCTATCGCAGCTATCGCGAGAAACTTGTTGGCTACTACAAGAAATTCAACATCAACCTCACCGCTGACGACATCATCATCACCAGCGGCGGTTCCGAAGCTGTGCTCTTCGCATTCCTCTCATGCCTCAATCCTGGCGACGAAATCATTGTGCCCGAACCAGCCTACGCCAACTACATGGCATTCGCCATCTCCGCAGGAGCCGTCATCCGCACCATCGCCACCACCATCGAAGAAGGCTTCTCCCTGCCCAAGGTAGAGAAATTTGAAGAACTCATCAACGAGCGCACACGCGCCATCCTCATCTGCAACCCCAACAACCCAACAGGCTACCTCTACACCCGCAGGGAAATGAACCAAATACGCGACCTCGTGAAGAAATACGACCTCTACCTTTTCTCCGACGAAGTCTATCGTGAATTCATCTACACCGGTTCACCCTACATATCCGCCTGCCATCTCGAAGGCATCGAGCAGAACGTAGTCCTCATCGACTCCGTCAGCAAGCGATACAGCGAATGCGGCATCCGCATCGGCGCTCTCATCACCAAGAACGAAGCCGTGCGCAAGACCGTGCTGAAATTCTGCCAGGCGCGCCTCTCCCCACCCCTCATCGGACAAATTGCAGCCGAGGCATCCCTCGACGTGCCAGAATCCTACGAGCGCGACATCTACGATGAATACGTGGAGCGACGCAAATGTCTCATCGACGGGCTCAACCGCATCCCAGGAGTCTATTCCCCCATCCCGATGGGAGCATTCTACACCGTAGCCAAGTTGCCAGTGGATGACAGCGAGAAATTCTGCGCATGGTGCCTCAGTGAATTCAATTACGAAGGCGAAACCGTGATGATGGCCCCAGCCGCAGGATTCTACACCACCCCAGGCTCAGGCAAGAACGAAGTCCGCATTGCCTACGTCCTCAAGAAAGACGACCTCGTCCGCGCACTCTTCGTCCTCCGCAAAGCCCTCGAAGCCTATCCAGGCAGAACCGACGCTACGCTTGTAAATTAAAAATTAAAAGTAAAAACTTCGATAAGTTAAAAGTTAATAGTTAAAAGTTAATCATCTGGATAGCCATTTTTCACTTTTAACTTTTCACTTTTAACTTACTCCATCCCCGTGAGTTTAGAATTATTCATAGCACGCCGCATCTATGGCGACAAGACGGAAGGACAACGCTTCTCCCGTCCTGCCGTGCGCATCGCCATGGCAGGCATCGCCATCGGACTCATCGTCATGACCATTAGCGTGGCAGTAGTGATGGGATTCAAGCGCGAAGTAAGCGGAAAAGTCATCGGGTTCGGCTCACACGCACAGATTCTCAGCCTCACACAAGACCAGAACTACGTCATCTACCCCGTCGTCACCAACGACAGCCTCCTCCGCATCGTCAGCCACACACCAGGCGTGAAACACGTTCAGCAATTTGCCACCATCTCCTCCATGCTCAAGACCAACGACGACTTCCGTGGCATCCAGCTGAAAGGCATCGGAGAAGACTACGACACCCATTTCCTCCAGCAATATCTCACAGAAGGCACCATACCCACCTTCTCCTCCAAACAATCATCCAACAACATACTCATTTCCAGAAGAATAGCAAACGAGCTTCAACTAAAAGTCGAAGACAAAGTATTCGCCTACTTCTTCGTGAACGGCAACATACGCGCACGCCGATTCATCGTCGCAGGCATCTACGAAACCCACCTCGCCGAGTACGACAAAGCGATGTGCTTCACCGACATCCGCACCGTCCGCAAGCTCAACGGATGGGAACCCGACGAGTCGTCAGGACTCGAAATCACCGCCCACCGATTCGACCTCGTCGATGACGTAGTTGCACGCCTCGTCGATCAAGTCAACCACACCCCCGACCGCGTCGGCGCCATGCGCGGCGCATTCAGCATCCGCGACATCGCCCCACACATTTTCGCATGGCTCGAAGTGCTCGACATGAACGTCATGATGATACTCATCCTCATGATGGCAATCGGCAGCTTCACCGTCGTCTCAGGACTCCTCATCGTCATGCTCGAACGCATCAGCATGATTGGCATCCTCAAGGCACTCGGAGCCACCAACATGCAGGTGCGGCGCATCTTCCAGCACTTTGCCGTCATGCTCGTTGGCAAAGCCATCCTCATCGGCGACATCGTCGCACTCGCCCTCTGCCTCCTACAGAAACACCTCAACCTCATCAAGCTCGATGCCGACACCTACTACATCGACTCCGTACCCATCCAGCTCCACTGGCTACCCATCCTCCTCATCAACCTCGCTGTCCTCAGCATCTCAGCCATCGTCATCTTCGCATCATCATTCCTCGTCAGCATCAAAGGACCTGCCAACACCATCCGTTGGGAATAGAAGAAGACGATAAACCCTCCTCAAAGACAACAAGTCCGTCGGCAAGTCTCCCCCCTTCCCCTCAACCGCTGAAACGAATGCCAACAATTCGCTGAAGTAACCATCCGTATATACTTGATGATGAAACAGAATCGAAGAGAAATGATTCTGACTATATAGATATTCAGAAGTGCTTTTGGAAGTATGTAATTTTTCCAAAGGAACACTGAAAACAGTTTTTGATTTGTGACTGAATGTAAGTTCTTCCATGCCATTCAGATGATAAACCCCAGCCTTGGTGCAGAGTCTCAGAGATTCTTCTGCATTTTTCCACGTATAGGACGTGGATAGCTCCAATGTGCCAACAACATGGGGATGCTGAAGCAGAAGTATATATGATTGTTCCTCCACTCGATGACACGCAAGAATACGAGCATCACCAAAAAGATGACAGACAAGATGGAGAGGATGGATGAACAAATCAAGCTTGGCATCTCCCTCGGGATAAGCACCTGTGAGATAATGGTAATCGTAATTGATAAGTCGTTCTTTGTGAAGACGTTTTTTCAGAAGTTGGACTGCTGGTGCATAGCATTTCTGCAAACCGACCATAGCAACGGGAGAATGATAACGCTGCTGAAGGTCGATAAGTGTGTCCAATTCAGCCAAGGACTTACAGGGTGGTTTCTCGATGAAAAGAGATTTGCCACTTTGCAACACCTGAGAAGCAATATCGAAATGGGCTGAAGGCGTTGCTGCTACAAATACACCTTTGACAGTTTCATCTTGCAGAATCTGGTCGAGAGAAATGGTGGCTTTCTGTCCTTGGAATTTTCGTACAATCAATCGCGCCTTCCTTTCTGAAGTAACACAAATGTACTTCAGCGGCACACCAAGGTAGTGAAGCACAGGATAAAGATTGGTCAAAGAATGCTGTCCCATGCCCACAAAAGCATATTGACATTGGTACGTTTGGTGCAAATATCGCTCTGTGCGAATTTGTTTGTATCGAGCTATAATCTTATTTATCATCATAGTATTTAACCTGAAGAGTGAAAAAGCCTCACACCCACCCCCAGCCCCTCCCAACCTCCCCAAGGGGAGGAGAAGCCTTCCGGATGGTTATTCACTCCCCTTTGGGGGAGCTGGAGGGGGCTGGAGGAAAAAAATCCTTCTAAATCCTTAAAATCCCTGATTCAAAAACTTAAGAACTCAAAAGCTTGAAGGGATTGTCTGAAGCGCGTCTTTGATTGGTTTGCGCCGAGCTAAAGGATTAACTTTATGGGCGAGGGCTCGTTATCGAAACGGTGAGCCCTCGTCGTCGTTCAAACGAGGGCTCGCTTGCACAACGCCGAAGGCTCGTTGCTTCAGTTCAATCAAAAGAAATGATTGGTTCGGGATTTATGTCGATTGACTTGAAGTGGTTACGATAAGTATTTTTAGAGTCTGCATCCCATTGATATGAGCCATAGAACCGTTCAATGAGCCATTTGGGGAACCATCGTTCCATGTTTCGCAAGAGGATGATGTCGTATTTGCGATGAAAGTTTATCCAGCAGTTATTGCAATGATGGGAATAATGGCACTGTGTACGACATGCATCACTACCATTGAAAATCTCGTCGAGCGATTGATGGTACACATTGCCTAACACCACATCCAAGTTTTGGCATAAAGGTACATCACCATTGCTATGTACCACCAAGCTACTATTGATGCTTTGGCAGCGAAGACGGAGATGACCGTTTCTCCATTCACCATATAGGGCCACGAAATCATAGTTTTCTTGTGTTTCATGAATGTTCTTCGGTATCTGTTTTACAAAATCGGATGCCATCAACAACTCACTCGTCGTGTCAAAAAATGCCATCGTGCCATAGATGCCAATGCGCACATCCACACCGTAATGCTTGGCTACGTCGATGACAAATGCCATATCATCGAACGAGTTCCAGGGAGATAAGCAAAACATCAGCGACATGGGTACTTGGTCCTTCAACGCTTGCACCACCTCTATCACCTTGTCGTAACCATCACGTCCTCTCATCCTCAGATAAGTTTCACGTCCACCGTCGAGAGAAGCATACAGATGACGAGGTTGAAAACGGCGAACGGCATCGATAACACGTCGGTTTGCAAGGCAATTGGTAAGCAATGTGTAATTGGGATGATAGCGCTGAAACCAAGCCATGATTTCATACGATTGCGGATGAAGGATGAACTCCCCACCCTCCAAGCCAACGGTTGTGTGCGGAGTGACACATCGACTATGCATCAGCCGTTGGATGGTGTCGAAAGACAGATGTTCAGTGGGTTTCTGCCAGATGTTACAATGCTTGCATCGTGACTGGCAGCATGTTGTGGAATAAATCATCAGTTGCGAAAGGCGTTTGTGATGTGGTCGCATGATGTTATTCAGAAAAAGTAGCCCATTGTAGGCGTAATCGTAAAAACTATACATACAGAAATTCGTTGCTGTTTCTACCTTTAAAGTCCGAAACAACAACGAATGACTGCATGAAGAATGAGCGCTTCGCTTATTTTAGGTTTTTTCTTAGTCTTCCCATGCTCTCAAGGTACTTCGTAAAGGCAGCCCATTGTTCGGTTCTGCGTGTGCGGTTGGCTTGCACACGTTCGTCGTTGAGAAACTGAAGAGGATAGCAGTCGTTGAGGTAGTAGCGAGTGTCATGAGCAAAGTCACCTTCTTTTCTTTCGCAATAGAGCACAAGGTCATCGAATATCTGACTGCAAATGGGCGAAACGACGGTGATGCCCTCGAAAAGCGTGTCATTGCCTAAGCAGAATACCATTTCGCCAAGGATTCGGAGCCTCTCACTTAGCGGCTCCTGCATGTCCTTGAATTTCAGTTCACGAGTGTTGACATCAAACCAATCAATATCATTTACCGTGAAAAGAATTGACGGAACGCTTGATGTACCACTTGCATCTAATGCAACAAGTGCAGGAGGTGATGGAGGACAAGTCGTAAAAGGTTTCTCAGGTTCGTAGCCATCGAGACTACATGCAGATAGCAACACACCAGCAATGGCTATCAAACCGGAAACGGATAACGGAAAATGATGATTTCTGAAACACATAGTCATTTTATTTGGGGGTGAATAATGAAGTTCATGCCTGATATTATTTCTCATTCAACGTGATTCGGATGCCTAATGGCAAAGAGAACATGAATGGATGCTCAGTGCGGTAGGTCTCTATCGAGTTGCCTGAAGGCAAGAAGTATTGCACACTTGGCTCGACAAAGAGTCCGATGGATGGCGTCAGTTGGTATTGTACACCTACTCCAAGACTCGTGGAGAACTGCCATGGAGCCTGTATCGCAGAGTTTTCGCTCGCCTTGAAGCTACCATCCACAAAGTAGCTGGAGCGCAATGACGAATGGACAGGAACTTCTATGCTCATTCCAATGCCACCATAAATACTCCAAGGCTGATGGTTGTGTATGGTGAATAGTCCTTTCACAGGTATGCCTAAATAGTGGATGCTTTGTTCTTCTACAATCTTGTTACCATCCTCACCCATTTCAAAATCAGAGCTAAGCTTTGTGTAGTTCAATCCAGTTTCAATTCCCCAGCGCAAGTTGAATTTTCGCTTCAATGCCAACGACCAAGTGATAGGCATGGCATGATGGCTGGAACGCAAAATCTTGTCTTCTCCAGGAAGGTTGGCATTGCTCAGTGCGATTCGCATGATGAAGCTACGTGTCTCAGGACTGGCAGCATCAGGATTGTTAGCAAGATAAAGAGCATAGTCGCTCCAGTTATCGATGCTGCTTGGTATGGTTGGGGCTACAGTTCCATCAGACGGAATAGATTGCGCACTGGATGGTGCAGGAGTATAGATATATGGTTGATTGTAGATGTTTTGTTTGCCAAAGCCACCTGCGTATGCCAATTGGAACGACCACTGCTTAGCTTCGCCATTCTTCTTCTCAGATTTTTCTGTCAATGAATTCGCCATTTGTTGATCAAGATGGATGTGTGGTTGGTCAACACTATTCATCGTATCAGTTTGTTGTGTTAATGTTGGCGGTTGCGGGATTGTATCGTTAAGGACAACAGAATCAGACGTATAGGCAATGAGATGCTGTTGCGTGCCTGCGTTGTTGAATGGATGATTGTGTCTGACAGAATCCGAGGTATTAACTACGTTCGTTCGAATTGGAGACTCGACACGGTTAGACGGAATGCTTATTTTCTGCTGCTTGTCTTTTCGTTGAGTAACACCACCTGAGGAAAGTGATGTGTTATTGGAACTTCTTCTGAACAGCAACAGTGCTACTGGCAACAAGAGAAGCAGTAAGAGTAAAGACCAACGGCTTTGCATCATGCTGCGAAGCATCCGTTTGGCCCTTGCCAGCTGAGACGACGAGGAATGCGGCTCAATACTGAGCACATCGGCAATTTCCCTGTGCGACATACCTTCGAAAACAGACAGTTGGAACACCTTACCATAGCCTTTGGGAAGTCGTTCCACCATTTTCATCATCTCATCGAGCGGCACACCTCTCACATTTCTTTCCTCATATTCTTCCGCAAGCCAATCAGCCACGTTTGCATCTTCGATAGACATCGTGGAAATAGCCTTGAGGTGTTCCTTATATTTTGAAGCCACATTTCGGGTGATGGCCATCATCCATGCCTCAGCTTTCGTTGTGTCGCGTAGGCGATGGAAAGAAGTCAAGATAATCAGAAAAGCATCATGCAATAAGTCTTCTGTTGTTTGCTCATCCCTCACATAACGTCGGCACACGCCCTTCATGCGTTGGGCGTATGCCTTGTATAGCTCTGCAAGGGCATCTTCATCGCCCTGCTTGCAACGTTCGATCAGTCGTGTTATCTCCATTGCGAACTTCTTGTTTTATCCCTTAAGTCCTATAACATGGAAAAAGACTGCATGGAAACTTGAAAAAAAATATGAAAAATGAAAACTAAAGCAGGGTTTTCGTTCTGCCCTCCTGTGTGAATTTCATTTTTCGTTGTCTTCCTTCATCAGTTCCTCCAGATGGAGGAGTTCTTCGCGGTACTGTATGGCGAGTTCGAAATTGAGTTCCTTAGCCGCCTTCGCCATGAGCTGACGGGTGTGCTGGATGGATGCAGCGAGCTGCTCCTTGTCCATGGTCTGGACAACAGGGTCTTCGGCTGCCTTGTGGACGAGCGGTTCGACGTATGCCTTGCCCACATAGTCGGGGATGCGGTTCTCGGTGATTGCCTTTCGGATTTGGGTAGGCGTAATGCCGTGCTCGGCGTTGTATGCCATTTGCTTGGCTCGTCGGCGGTTGGTTTCGTCGATGGTCTGCTGCATGCTTTGGGTAATTTTGTCGGCATAGAGGATGGCAGTGCCGTTGACGTTTCGGGCTGCGCGTCCGATGGTCTGTGTGAGTGAACGATGGCTGCGGAGGAATCCTTCCTTGTCTGCGTCGAGGATGGCGACGAGCGACACTTCGGGCAGGTCGAGCCCTTCGCGGAGGAGGTTCACTCCGACGAGCACGTCTATTTCGCCTCGGCGAAGGCGGTCGAGGATATCGACTCGCTCGAATGTCTTGATTTCGCTGTGGATGTAGTCGGCTCGCACGTCGTGGCGAAGGAGGTACTCGCAGAGTTCTTCTGCCATGCGCTTGGTGAGGGTGGTGACCAGTACGCGCTCGTCACGCTCCACTCGCTGCTGCACTTCTTCCATGAGGTCGTCAATCTGGTTTTGGGTGGGTCGCACCTGGATGACGGGGTCGAGCAGGCCTGTGGGACGTATCACTTGTTCGACGACGATGCCTTCTGCCTTCTGCAGTTCGTATTCTGCGGGGGTGGCACTGACGTAGATGGTCTGCGGGGTGAGTGCTTCGAACTCGTCGAAGCGGAGTGGACGGTTGTCGAGGGCTGCGGGCAGCCGGTAGCCGTACTCCACGAGGGTGGTCTTTCGCTTGCGGTCGCCTCCGTACATGGCTCGTATCTGCGGTACGCTCTCGTGGCTTTCGTCGATGACGAGGAGGAAGTCGCTGGGGAAGAAGTCGAGCAGGCAGTAAGGGCGCTGTCCTGGCTCGCGTCCGTCGAAATAGCGGGAGTAGTTTTCGATGCCGGAGCAATGTCCGAGTTCGCGAATCATTTCGAGGTCGTTGGTGACGCGTGTCTCCAGGAGGTTCTTCTTGGCGTAGTCGCCCAGCTGGTCGTAGTACTGGAGGCGCTGGTGGAGGTCGTCTTCGATTTTTCGGATGGCTTCTTGCTGCCGCTCTTTGGAGGTCATGAAGAGGTTGGCAGGATAGATTTGGTATTCGGACATGGAGCCGAGTGGCAGATGGGTGGTTGCGTCGATTTCCTGTATGGCGTCGATGGTTCCCCATGCGAAGTTGACGCGTATGATTTTCTCGTCGTATGCCAGGTGGATGTCCACGTTCTCGCCTTTCACTCGGAAGTGCCCTCGGGTAAGCTCGATGTCATTGCGCACATAGAGGCTATCGACGAGCTTTCGGAGGAAGACGCTCTGGTCGATGGCATCGCCAACATGGAATCGGATGATGTTCTGGTCGAAGTCCATGGGGGCTCCCATGCCGTAGATGCAGGAAACGGAACTGACGACGATGACGTCGCTGCGCCCTGAGAGCAAGGCAGAGGCGGCTGCGAGTCGGAGACGGTCGACTTCTTCGTTGATGGCGAGGTCTTTTTCTATATAGGTGTCGGTGGCGGGCAGATAGGCTTCGGGCTGGTAGTAGTCGTAGTAGCTGACGTAGTACTCGACGGCATTGTTGGGGAAGAAGCCTTTCATCTCGGTGTAGAGCTGATGGGCAAGTGTCTTGTTATGACTCAGGATGAGAGTGGGTTTGCCTACTTGCTGGATGACATTGGCAACGGTGAAGGTCTTGCCTGAGCCTGTCACTCCGAGGAGCACCTGCGCGGGCAATCCGTCTTCTACGCCTTGGACGAGCTGCTGGATGGCTTCGGGCTGGTCGCCAGTGGGTTCGTATTGGGATGTTAAATCGAAAAGCATGTTGAGAATTTTTATAGACCCTCCCCAACCCTCCCTGTGAGGGAGTATGGACCCCTCCAGCCCCCTCCAGCTCCCCCAAGGGGGAGAGAAATAACCATCCAGGTGACTACTCCCTCCCTCACAGGGAGGGTTGGGGTGGGTCTTGGGTTGGGGTGGGTCTTGGGATGGGGAGGGTCTTTTTTTTGCAAATTTAGGTATTTTAATGATAAGTAAGGAAGTTTTGCAAGAGGAATTATCTCGTTATTCAACAAATTGTTGTATCTTTGCAAAGTTTTTCAAGAAACGACAATGAAGAAATTTCTTTTCCTAACGATTTTGACTGCCATGCTGTTTTCGTCGTGCAAGGGTTTCAACGCCTTGCAGAAGACAACGGACTATGACTATAAATATGAGGCGGCGAAGCAGGCTTACGCTGCGGGACACTACACTCGCGCTTACCAGTTGCTGGATGAGTTGATTCTCATTATGAAGGGTACTGCCAACGCGGAGGAATGCTTGTTCATGGATGCCATGTGCTATTACAACATCCATGACTACGAGACGGCTACGCTGCACTTCGACCGCTATTTCAAGACTTACCCTAAGGGCACTTACACGGAACTGGCTCGCTTCTACAGCGGCAAGTCGTCGTTCCTGCAATCTCCTGACCCTCGCTTGGACCAGACCCCTACTTACACGGCCATCAACTCGCTGCAAGACTTCCTGGAGTTCTACCCTCTCTCTGAACGCCGTGCCGAGGTGAACGACATGATTTTCCAATTGCAGGACCGTCTTGTGCAGAAGGAGTTTGAATCGGCTCAGCTGTACTACAATCTTGGTAGCTATGTGGGCAACTGTACGAATGGTGGCAGCAACTACGAGGCGTGTATCATCACTGCTGAAAATGCTCTCAAATCTTACCCTTACACGAATCTGCGCGAGGACTTGTACATGATGATTCTGCGTGCCCGCTACAACTTGGCGAGCAACAGTGTGAGGGAGAAGGCGAACGAGCGATTCTCTCAGACTATTGATGAATACTGGGGATTCAAGAACGAATTTCCTGACAGCAAATACATGGCGGAGGCTGACCGCATTTTCCGACATGCCAACAATAAGTTATCGAAAAAATCGGTCGTGGTAAGTGAACAACCTTAATTAAGGACAAAGAACAACTTGGTAAGTTAAAAATTAAAAGTTAAAAATTAAAAATTGGCTATCCAGTTTGTCTTTCAACTTTTAACTATTAACTTTTAACTCTCTAATAATCCTAAATAATCCTTTAAATCCCTGATTAAAAACTCAAAAACTCAGATACCAAAATATGATGGATTTCAAAAAAACAAATGCACCAACCAACACAGTGACTCGCAACCTGAATGATTTCAGCAAGGACACGGGTAATGTTTATGAGAGTGTTGTTATCATCAGCAAACGTGCTAATCAAATTGCAGCTCAGATGAAAGATGAGCTTTCGAAGAAGCTTCAGGAATTTGGTTCTAATCAAGATAACCTTGAAGAGGTGTTCGAAAATGATGAGCAGATTCAGATTTCGCGCTACTATGAGCGCCTACCAAAGCCTACTCTCATAGCTACGCAAGAATTTCTGGAAGACAAGATTTACTATCGCAATCCTTCGAAGGATGCTGGGGCTGACAAGATATAAACCATGATTCAAAGAATTCAAACTGTTTATCTTGCCATCGTAGCAATCCTCAGTGCAACGGTGCTATTTGCCAAGGTGGGCACTTACATGGTGGGAGCTAAGATGGTGGCGTGGTTCAACAATTTTGCATTCAACGCTGAAGGTACGTCGGTGGCAAGAGTTGGACCTTGGGCGTTGGGAGTGATTCTCATGATGGTCATCTTGCTGAACATCGTGAGTATCATGCTATTCAACTTCCGTATGCGCCAACTGCGCCTCACGATTTTCAGCACGATTCTGCTGGTGGGATACGTTGCCACATACGCTTTCTTTGCATGGCTCTATCAAGGTAAGCTCGAAGCTGCAGGGGTGGAAGACGTGAGCTATCACCTTTCATTCATGGCTCTGCTCCCTGTTGTGAGCATCATCCTCAACATGCTTGCCATACATGGCATCAGAAAGGATGAAGCGCTGGTTCGCTCTCTTGATAGAATCAGGTAAACAATATGCATTGCTTATCTTATTAAATGAAGAATGAAAAATGAAGAATGAAGAATGAAAATTACCCATCCAATGAGCAGAGTAAAATACATTCTTAATTCTTCATTCTTCATTTTATTATTCTTCATTCTTAATTCTTCATTTATACGATGGATTTCAAGGATTTGGTGCAGAAGCGCCGCAGCATACGAAAGTTCACGGAAGAGGAATTGACCCCCGAGGAGGTTCAGGCCATTCTACGTGCAGGACTCATGTCGCCTACATCGAAAAGTAGCAGGGCATGGCATTTCGTGGTGGTAGATGACAAAGAGCTCATCGAACGCATTTCACAATGCAAGTCTGCTGGATCAGAGTTCGTAAAAGGAGCACCATTGGCTGTGGTTGTCCTGATGGATACTCAGCAAACGGACGTGTGGGTGGAAGACGCTTCCATTGCAGCAGTGACTATGCAGTACCAAGCAGCCGACCTCGGATTGGGAAGTTGCTGGGCTCAGATACGTTTCCGTACTCAAGAGGACGGCACACCTGCTACGGAGGTGCTTCGCGAATTGCTCGGATTCCCTGCTGAATATGAGGCAGAATGTGTCATTGCTTTCGGTCATTCTGCCATCGAACGCAAGCCACAGGATGAAGACAGACTGAAGTGGGAATCGGTGCATGTAAACCAGTTTTGAGCTTGACAAATGAGGATAACTCTGATAGGAGCTGGCAATTTGGCAACCAATTTAGGCCATGCCTTATACAAGGCGGGGCATGAATTGGTGCAAATCTATAGTCGAACGATGGAGTCGGCACAGACACTTGCTGATGCGCTCAACGTGAAGAACATCACTAATTCCATTGCCAACATCAACACATATTCCGACCTCTATATCGTTTCCATCAAGGATACTGCTTTGGCTGATATTGCAACCCTACTGACTAAGGGGAAGGAGGACAAACTCTTTGTGCATACAGCGGGCAGCATGGCAATGGACACGTTCACCTGTCCGCACAGAGGTGTGTTCTACCCTATGCAGACCTTCTCAAAACAGAGAATCGTGGATTTCTCCAACATTCCCCTTTTCATCGAAGCTGCGGAGGAAGATGATTTGAAAACACTTCACCAATTGGCGAATACAATTACTGGTGCAGTGTATGAGATGAGTTCGGAAGACAGAAAATACCTCCATGTAGCTGCCGTATTCTGTTGCAATTTCGCTAACCATTGTTCGGCTCTCTCTGCCAAGATATTGGAGAAGCATAACATTCCTTTTTCTGTGATGCTTCCACTTATTGATGAAACGACTCGCAAAATCCATACCATTTCTCCCCAGCAGGCTCAAACGGGACCTGCCGTCCGTCACGACATGAATGTGATGAATCGCCATGTGTCCATTCTCCAAGAAGAAGGCGAAGAACGAATGGCAGAAATCTACCAAATGATGAGCGAAAGCATTCAAGAAATTAATAAATAAAAACGGAACAGGGATTTTAAGGATTTAAAGGGATTCTTTAAAAAGAAAAAAGGCCCTCCCTACCCTGGGGACAACCATCTGGATGGTTATTTCTCTCCTCTCACAAGGGAGTTGGAGGGGTCTTCACCTTATCTAATTTATTCTCTTCAATCATGATTAACTACGACCTCAAAACCATACGTGCAGTTGTATTTGATGTGGATGGTGTACTTAGTCGCCAAACCATTTCCTTGCATCCAGTTGATGGCCCGATGAGAACTGTCAATATCAAGGATGGCTATGCTCTTCAACACGCAGTGAAATGTGGACTCATCGTAGCCATTATTTCAGGAGCCAAGACAGAATCCGTGAGAAAACGCTTTGAGGGATTGGGACTGAAAGATGTGGTTTTGGGTGCAGCCGTGAAAATCCATGCTTATCATGCTCTTTGTGAAAAACATGGACTGAAAGACGAGGAAGTGCTCTACATGGGTGACGATATTCCTGATTACGAAGTGATGCAACGATGCGGATTAGCTTGTTGTCCAGCAGATGCTGCTCCCGAAATCAAAGCTATCTCCAAATATATTTCCCCATACAATGGTGGTGAAGGATGCGGTCGTGACGTACTTGAACAAGTGCTGAAAGCCCAAAACCTGTGGATGCACAATGCCACTGCATTTGGGTGGTAATTAGAACACAAACATCAAATGTTAAGCAATTTATCAAAATATAAGATTGTCCTTGCCAGCAATTCACCTCGCAGAAAGGAGCTGTTGGCAGGTCTGGGACTGCGGTTCGAAGTTCGGACCCTGAAAGGTATTGACGAAAGTTATCCTTCTTCACTGAAAGGCGAGGAAATTCCAGAGCACATCTCCATGAAGAAGGCACAAGCCTATCTTCCAACCATGTCGGACAATGAATTGCTCATCACAGCTGACACCATCGTGTATGCCAAGGACGAAGAAGGAAACGGATTCGTGCTGGGCAAGCCGAAAGATGCAGCCGATGCTCATGCCATGCTCCGTCTGTTATCGGGAAAGACACATGAGGTGATAACAGGCGTGAATATCCTGACAAAAGAAAAGCATCGAATTTTCGCTGTGACAAGCAAGGTGTCGTTTGCAGAACTTTCGGATGAGGAAATCGATTACTACATCAAGAACTACCGTCCTTTCGACAAGGCAGGAGCCTACGGCATCCAAGAATGGATTGGCTTTATCGGTGTCAATGGATTGCAAGGCTCTTACTTCAATGTGATGGGGCTACCTGTTCAGCGTCTGTATGAGGAACTGAAAAAGTGGTAAATGGCATCTTGAATTTGCATTTTGAGAAAAGTTTCAATATTTTTCGCAAAAATATGCAGTATTATTTGCAATTATGAGGAAAATCGAGTATTTTTGCTCAGTTCAACAAGCAATAGCCCCATCAAAGTCATGATGATGAGGTGAATTGTCAAGCTTGCAGAAAGAGAAAACTATTTACTTTATTAATATTAATGTGAGAACACTTTGCGTGTTCTTTGAAAACTACAAAAAAATTATGGGTCAAAAAAGAGTTTATCTCTTCGGTAACGGTAAAGCCGAGGGAAATGCTAAAATGAGAGAGGAACTTGGCGGTAAGGGT
>OCVV011290461.1_pt1 | contig 31487 bp, 19 predicted proteins | sample 1539721 | NCBI WGS metagenome assembly OCVV01 (sample SAMN02144230, study PRJEB22623) | gut metagenome | biome: sheep rumen | host: Ovis aries | place: New Zealand | reverse complement strand
CAGCACGGCATCCGGCGGCGGGAGTTCGGACGGTTCATCCGCTCGGTCGAGGAGATGCCGAATGCTGTAATGGACTTCAATGAAGCTCTCTGGGGCAGCCTGGTCGACCATGTGACGGTTCACAGCAAGGACAACATCGTCTTCACTCTTACATGCGGGATGGAAATCAAGGCATAAGCACGGGCAGGACGGCGCTCCACTTCTTCGGAGGTGGGGCGCTTTTGTACGTGGTAGGTCTGGAAAAATGGATTGGATTATGATACAATATGTTATCTGATTTGTTAAACATGTGAACCTGCTTGATGGGAGAATCCTATGCTCAGAAATAACATAGAACTTGATGTGAAAGTCAAATGTATCGAGGAAAACAAGCCGCAGTCAAAAATCGCAGAAGAAATCGGCACCTCTGCGCCTTATGTCAGTCGGATTATTAACAGTGGGGATAAGGTCTTAAACAAGACCTTCGTCCAGATAATGGAGTCCCTGGGATACGATGTGGAATTAACCTACATAAAAAGAAATGATACAAAATAAACCATGCATGAACAATTCAGAAGCATTTTATTACCAAGGAGGACAAGTATATCATGGCAAATAGGATCATTGGCAAAGAGTATCCACTAAGTGAAATATTCAGTAAGGAATTTGAATATTATATCCCAGGATATCAGCGTCCTTATGCGTGGTCAAAGAAAGAAACTGAGGAATTGTTCGACGATTTGTTTGAGGCATTTTCGGTTGATAAAGACGATACCTATTTTCTCGGAAGTATTGTTCTCGTCAAAGAGGAAAACAAACCAAAGGCTGAAGTAATTGATGGCCAGCAGAGACTGACCACATTAACAATGCTCATTGCCGTTATATCTACCTATCTTTCTGAGGATCTTAAGGACACCTGGAATCAATATCTGATGGAGAAAGGTAATGAGTTTGTAGGCCTTACTGCTAATCCCAGGATTCATTTGCGTGATAAAGATCAGAGATTCTTTTATAAGTATATTCAGAAGGTTGATTTGGATGGCTTGGAAAACCTGAATGAATCTACTCTTGATAATGAATCTCAGGTTCATATAAGAACCAACTGTAAAATTCTGAGAGACAGAATCGAGGAGGAGTTTTCAGGTAACTCAAATGACATATTTGAGTTTGGAAAGTTTTTAATCGGGCGTTGCTATTTAATTGCTGTTTCTACACCTACCCCACAGTCTGCATTCAGAGTGTTTTCTATTATGAATGACCGGGGAATGAATTTATTGCCCACTGATATCATTAAATCCAGAGTTATAGGAATGATAGCAGATGAAAAACAGAAAGAATATACCGACAAATGGGAGGAGATGGAAATTCAAACAACCCGGCAGGGATTCAATGATGTCATCATTCACACGAGGATGATATTTGCAAAGAGTAAGGCAAAGGCCAATATACTTGATGAATTCAACGAGCATGTATTATCACGGTTTTCACCGGAAGAATTAATTGATAGTGTGGTAGGGCCTTTTTCTGAAGCGTATTCTGTTATTGTGAATAAAAACTATTCGGCAAGCAGAAATGCAGAAATAATAAACTCGTATCTCTTCTGGCTAAACAAAGTGGATAATTCTGATTGGATGCCGGCAGCCATAAAGTTCTTTGCTGAAGAAAAGAATGATTCTGACTACGTTCTTTGGTTTTTAACCAAGTTTGAGCGACTTGTTGCCTGCCTCTACATAACAAGTTCGGACCGTAGACAAAGGATTGATCGTTTTGCAGAACTGTTGGATGAAATGGAAAAGAGACCTGATCACAGTCTTCAAAGCCCACTCACTTCTATTGAATTGACTTCTGATGAAAAGAAGGAGTTCATAAAGGCACTCGATGGCGAGATATACAAAATGACCCCGCTTAGAAGAAATTACGTGATTTTACGGTTGAATGCATTCTTGAGTGATGGGGCTAATCGGTTTGACAGCGAGCCCAATATTCTTACTATTGAGCATGTCCTTCCGCAGACGATAAAGGCAGGGTCAGAATGGGAAAGGTTGTGGCCTGACAGTGATACAAGAGACATGTGGTTAAACAGGATATCAAATCTCGTTCCGTTAACACGGAAAAAGAATTCTGCAGCGCAAAACTATGACTTCGATAGAAAGAAAAATACATATTTTTCAACGGTAAATGGCGTGACGACATACCCATTGACCACTCAGGTAATTAGAGAAGAAAAGTGGACACCAGAGGTGTTAGAAAGAAGGCAAGAAGAACTGATAAAAAAGTTTTCTGATTCATGGGACTTGGATTATGCGCCACTGAATATTGATAAAAAAGATAGTTCTTCCGCTTCGTGTGAAGAAAACCAAACAGAGAACAATACTGAAGAGTTCAATATTGATGATGAAACCACATACCATGTCCTTAAGGTGGGAAAATTAGCCTATGAACTCATCAAACGACTTCTTGAATCCGAAAGGATAAGCGACGAAGAAATTGAAAAGCTAAAAGGAAAACCATACACAAAGTCTTTATTTAACGAGACCGATTATCCTGTTTTAGCGAATCACAGGGAAGACCATATGGGCAACGGGAAAAAGGTTCGTTATCGCAAGAAACCCGTTAGTTGCAAAGGATCTCAGGTTTTTATTAGTACTGAATGGTATGAGGGCGATAGAGAAAACCTTATTGTATGGTATAAGCAACATCTGTGATGACTTAGGTGAAGAATCATGAAAACAATATCAAACAAAGAATATGAGGAATTCCAGAAGTACAAGATTGATAAGCTGTACGGTCGTGTCATTACCCCGGACGGTCTACGCTTCATTATCGAGGCCAATGGATATGACGCCCAGAAGATTGGGCAGCACTTTCTGGAAATGTTGCCGAAGATCCGGGAATGGACGAGTAAATAAGACGGAGGATAAATAGATGGGTCTTTTCGATGTTTTTGGAAAAAAGAAAACGACTCCTGCTCAAAATGTAGCAGTAAAGCCGCCAGTAAAGGACATCACCAGAATAATAGAGGACAGTGACAAGGCAATTGTTGACATGCATAAGGCTGATGCAGTGTTCGAAAAGGACGGGGATATAGAAAAGCGAATACGGGTGTACGAGAAATATCTTCTTGAGAAACCCCAGTGGAATTCGTTTAATTTCAACCTCTCACTTGCTAAGATGTATGTTAAAGCTGGGCATAATGATAAGGCTTGGGGGTATTTAAATCAAATGTATCTATGGGCTATCGACCCAGATGCTATTGGGGGAGATGCTTCGAAAGTACGATTTGAGCAGTTTAAGATTCTTAAGGCAGAAAAGAAGCACAAAGATGCCATGCTTATGCTCGTTTCCAGTTATGTTTTGAATGCTTACGCAGTCAGGGACATGTATTTTAATAAGCCCAAATTTATTAAAGACAGTAAAACGACAGCGAAGGCAATTGGTTTTTCAGAGGATCAATTAGTGCTATTTGCGGATGATCTGGAGCTGAGCATTAAGGCAAAAAAGATAAAAGAAGCAAGTGCGAAAAAGTACTGTACTGATTACTTTTCGAGATTAGGACTTTAGTGCTACCCCAGATCCGGGAATGGACGAAGAAGGAATATGAGAGATGTATGTAGCACCTATCGTTAGAAGGTATGAACACCCGACCCCATTAACGATTATGAATATGTTCAAATCGGTTCATTTTCAAAATCGATAATGTGATTGTATCAAATATCTCAAATTAGGGGATCCGTGTATGGGAAGCGGACACATCCTTGTCTATGCTTTCGATGTTCTGATGCAGATTTATGAAAGTGTAGGATATGGGCAGAGGGATGCCGCCAGAAGTATTCTGGAGAATAATCTGTACGGATTGGATATCGATGACCGCGCGTTTCAGATAGCGTACTTTGCTATTATGATGAAAGCAAGACAGTATAATCGTCGAATTTTTAATAGGGATTATAAGCCAAATTTCTACTCCATTCAGGAGAGCAATAGTATTAATAGGAATCACCTTAAATTTTTGGGCGCTGGTTTGAATGAGCAAGAAAAAAGCAAAGCTATTACCCAGATGATAAATCTTCTTGAACTCTTCAAAGATGCCAAGGAATATGGATCGATATTGGAAGTAGATCCGTATGATTGGAATTTGCTTGACCGGTTTGTGTCCAATATTGAGGTGAATGGACAAATGAGCCTGGAAACAGTGGGGATAGACGATACAGTTGAAGAATTGAAGCAACTGATTGCGCAGGGAAAGGTGCTTGAAAGAAAGTATCATATAACAACCACAAATCCTCCGTATATGGCAAGTAGTGGAATGGATAGTTGTCTGACACGATATGCTAAAAATAATTATCCTGACAGTAAAGCAGATATGTTTGCAATTTTCTTTGAAAGATGTGCAATGTTTACTTGTCAAAATGGTATGTATGCAATGATTGTGCAACCTTCGATTCTGTCATTAGCATCATTTTCTAAGTTAAGAGCTAAAAAGCTTCAAACTGAAAGTATTGTTAGTCTCATACATATGGGAAGAGGGATATTTGGTATTGACTTTGGATCAACATCATATGTTTTTAGGAAAAATAGAATAAAGGGCTACTGTGCGCAATTTATGAGGCTTCATCAAAGGACGTTTCAGTTTATTGAGCCTGATGATATTGAGAAGATATATTTAAATGCAAAGGCAGATAAAAACTATGAATATGATTTCACACAGTACTCTACTGACTGTGGAATCTTAAACCAGGAAGTGGTAAATCCTTTAGATATGTTACAGATTAGGTTTGCTGCATATCCTGATGAATTTATGAGTGTGCCTAATTATCCTTTTACTGCATATGCTCTACCTGAGAATGTATTAGCGTTATTTAAATACCCTCAGATTATGAATAGCGTTTATTTTAAAGAAGGGATAACGACTGCGAATAACGATAAGTTTTTGCGAAAATGGTATGAGGTAGAATTTGACAAAATAGTGTTTGATGGAGATTTAGATACTGACAATATATATGTGCCATATAACAAAGGTGGCGCATACCGTATGTGGTATGGGAATCATGAATATGTTGTAGACTGGTCCTATAATGGAAGGAAGATTAGAGATTACCCCGGATCCTCTTTTAGAAATGCATCATTTCAAATGAAAGCAGGTGGCACCTTCTCCGCAATTAGTGCTGGGAGATTCTCTGCACGGCTTTCTGATGAACCATTTGCCTTCGATAGTAAAGGAACGATGTTTTTCTCGAGTGGAAATCTTAAGCCGATTGTAGCGTATATGAATAGTAATCTGTTCTATGAGCTGTTAAAAATAGTTTGCCCGACGATGGATTTTAGATTTGGTACAATTCAACAATTACCATTATTACCTTTTGAATACTCGTGTGATAAGGAGTTGTCGATATCCAAAGAAGATTGGGATGAGAAAGAAACATCATGGAACTTTAGAAGACATCCTTTAGTTAATGGAGAGGCTTCTGTTGAAGTTGCTTATGCAAAATATGAGACCATAGCGCTTCAAAGAATTAAAGATATGAAAGTGCTTATGGAGCAATATAACCATGATTTACTTGCAAAATATGGTCTTGAAAAAACATATAGTGAAAGAATTGATAACAAAGATATAACCTTACATATTCCCAATTTACTTGAAGATGTAAAATCACTTCTTTCGTATGCTGTCGGCTGTATGTTTGGAAGATATTCGTTGGATGAAACCGGACTTATATTTGCAGGTGGAAGATGGGAAAGCAAGAGATATCATTCTTACCAACCAGTCGAAGATAACATAATTCTTATAACAGATGAAGAATACTTGGAAGATGACATAATCTCAAGACTGTGCGAGTGGTTAAAGACTGCATTTGACGAAAGATATTTAGAAATAAATTTGGATTTTATCGCTAAGGGGCTGAAGAAAAAAGGAAAGTCAAGTAGAGAAATAATACGTGCGTATTTTATAGAGGATTTTTATAAAGAGCATTATTCTATGTATTATCCCGGTGGAAAAACTAATCGTGCACCCATTTACTGGCTTTTCGATAGTGGTAAACAAAACGGATTTAAAGCGCTAATTTATATGCATCGATATAATGCAAATACTATTGGCAATCTGCGTGTCGACTATTTACACCGAATGCAACGCGTTTATGAGAGTGAGATTAGTCGCATGCAGGATATGATCGATCACACCACAAACGCCCGTGAAGTGATACAGGCAAATAAACGCCGAGAAAAACTGACAAAACAGCTAAAAGAATGCAGGGAATATGACGAGAAGCTGGCACATTTAGCATTGTCTCGGATTGAATTGGATCTTGATGATGGCGTGAAGAAGAATTATAGGAAAATTCAGACAGCAAAAGATGGTAAATATTATGAGGTGCTTTCAGACACCCGTATAATTACCGGAGAAAAGTAATCAATGTAAGGGATGATAAAAATGGCAGAGCTTAACCTAAAACAAATCAAAGATCGCCTGAATGAAGAGTTTAATGGAGACAACCGTAAGCTTGTGTTCTGGTACGATGATAAAGGCGAGTTTGCTGAAGACATGGATAGTGTTGTACTTGATAACGCGAAAATATATCGTCTTGAGCCGGATAATCAGTTTTATACAAAGAGATTTCTGGAACGGGAAGATACAACCACCAATTACCTGATCTATGCCCCATTTCCGAAACCGGATGTAAAAGATAACCACTTGGAGGACACTCTTCTGTACTCCAAGCGGTTCTTCGCTGATCGTGCCTCTCTTCTTTCTTTAGATCTTGGCATTGAGGAGAAATATAAACCGATTATCGAGAAACACATTAAGTTCTTTGCCAACAAAGAACGGACGCAGCGTTTCTATGATCTGGAGATCGAAAATTTCAATGAGGAGAATATTCTTGTCGGCATGCTTGCAAGTATCTGCCGGACGAAGACCTGCTCTTTCGAAGAAGTGGTTCGCGTCATGCTGATCGATGGCGAACTGCATGACAATAAGTTCCTTGTGGAAATCGAGAAGTATGGTTTGCTTCCCGCATTCTGGAAACTTTGTGAGCAGCATTTTGGCTACACAGATCCAAAACCGAGTCTGGCTAAACTGCTGGTAACGATGTTCGTGACAGCGACAGAGAGACAGCTTTCCGGAGAGGTCCCAGCGTCGTGGAAGCCGTTCGTGTCCTATAAGTCCGGCAATATTATTGCGTTCTTGGACAATCTGTCGAACAGTGTACTCTACAGAGATAAATATGATGAATTGTCTTCTCATGTGGCTTCAGTTCTTCAGCTGGATACGGCTCTTACAGACTATCATCCGGAGAATCTGGTGGATTGCGATACGTTCATTGCCATTGATTATGTTATCGTGAAGTGGATTTTGGATCGCTTAACGGCTGAAGATACAGGTGCAAAGATAGATCATTATGATATTCCTACGATCTGCGACAAGCGTATGAAAATGCACTTTGGAAGAAAAACAGAAAAGACTTATAAGCTTCTTGATAGTGCATTCCACCTGATCGAAGCTGCCAGGTATGCTGCTCCGGAAGGTTTCAAAAGCATTATCGACCGTTATCAGAAGCAGGATATGTTGATCGATCGGCAGTACCGGAAGTTCTACTTTTGCTATGATAAGGTGAATTCCGACGAAGTCGGAAGAGAAGACGGACGGGGACTCGCGATGGAAGAAACATATACCTTTGAGACGCTTCGTTCTCTGGTAGAAAACATTTATACAAATGAATATCTGGCTGATCTTCTTCCTAAATGGAACGCGGGAATCCGGGAAGCGGACGCGATGACAGAGATTCCGCTTCAGCAGAACTTCTATCAATGGCATATTTCCAATGCCAAAGAACGTACCGTTGTAATCATATCTGATGCAATGCGTTATGAAGTTGGTCAGGAGCTGTTTAGCAGGATGCAGGATGATCCGAAATCTACTGCAAAGATGGACGTACAGCTTTCGGTTCTGCCTTCCTATACAAGGCTTGGTATGGCGGCTCTTCTTCCTCATGACACTTTATCGTTGACAGACGATTTCCGTGTGCTGGCGGATGATGTTCTGTGTGACAGTCTTGCCGGACGGCAGACTGTTTTGCAGAGCCATGTGCCAAACTCGGTATGTACTCAGTTTGATGACATCAAGAATCTTAAGAAAAATGATCTCCGTGACATCTTTACCGGGAAACAGGTGGTCTATATTTACCATAATCAGATTGATGCCCGGGGAGATAAAGCAAATACCGAGGATGAAGTATTTGTAGCATGTGAAGAAGCAATTCAGGAAATCATTACTTTGATTGGTAAGATAAACACAAATGCGAACACACATCATTTCGTTGTAACGGCCGATCATGGTTTTATTTACAAACGAGATAAAATTTCGGAGAGCGATAAGATTGGTGGAGTACGTGGAAAGAGCGCTTTTATTAATCGTCGTTTTATCGTTGCACAGGATCCTGTAGTTGATGAAGGTGTAGAGTATATGCCGATGTCCCGAGTCCTTGGCAATAACGATACGAAGTTTGTGTCGTATCCGGTGAGCAGTAATGTGTTCAAAGTGGCTGGGGGTGGTCAGAACTATGTTCATGGGGGATCTTCTCCACAAGAGATGCTCGTTCCGGTTATTGATATAAAGATGGAACGTAGCCATATGGAGACAAGACCTGCACAGATAACATTGGTGAGTATGATACAGAAGATCACCAATCTTATTACCACGATGGATTTTATACAGTCAGACCCAGTCAGCGACGTTGTGAAGGCGGTCGATTATAAACTATACTTCATTTCTGAAGATAACGAGAAGATTTCGAATGAGAACATCTATCGAGCGGACAGCCGTGAGAAAGATGCTTCTAAGCGCATTTTCCGAATGAGGTTTACTTTTAAGAATAAGAAATATGATAAAGACAAGCAGTATTACTTGGTCGCTTATGATGATACGACAGGTATAGAGAGTTTCAGGCATCCGGTGATAATGGATCTTGCATTTGCAGATGACTTCGGTTTTGGATTCTAAGAATTGAATGGGAGCGAAGAGTGCAGGGCTTCTATTTGAAAAACAGCAGAAAACTGAATGTGATTCAGAGAAAACAGATAGGAGGAATTACATGAGTGAATTCATGGACATCGAAGACAATAGAGCTGTTATAAAGAATAAGCTTCGCCAAAACTTTGATGGAAAGATTGTTCGTAAGGATCTGACAAAAAAGATTAAGGAAGGGGCAAATGTCCCCGTTTATGTGCTGGAATTCCTTCTTGGTCAATACTGTTCATCTGATGATCCGGAGATCATTGAAGAAGGTGTGGAGAATGTGAAGCACATCCTTGCTGAAAACTTTGTGCGCCCGGATGAGGCCCAGAAGACGCTCTCGCTTCTCAGACAAAGGGGAAGCCATACTGTCATAGATATGATCACAGTAAGGCTGGACATAAAGAGCGATACTTATCTCGCAGATTTCTCCAATCTTGGCCTTAGAGGGATTCCTATCGGCGAGGAGTATCCGACAAAATATGACCGCCTTCTCTGCGGCGGTATATGGTGCATTGTCCGGCTGGACTATGAATATATTGAAGAAGAGAGAAATATTCCACCAATACATATCCTCAAATTGACACCGATTCAAATGCCGCATATCGATCTCGATGAACTAAAGGAAGGGCGGAAAGCCTTTACCAAAGAAGAGTGGATGGATGTGCTTATGCGTTCGATTGGTATGGAGCCTGATGAGCTGCAATATCGTGAAAAGTGGCTGCTTCTGACAAGGATGCTGCCCTTGATCGAGAACAATTTTAACCTTTGTGAATTGGGACCGAGAAGTACCGGCAAGTCGCATTTGTATAAAGAGATATCGCCAAACAGCATACTGGTCTCAGGCGGACAGACGACTGTCGCAAATCTTTTTTATAACATGAGTAGCAAAACGGTAGGACTGGTAGGACTGTGGGACTGTGTTGCATTTGACGAAGTCGCAGGAATCCGATTTAAAGACAAAGACGGTATTCAGATCATGAAGGACTACATGGCGTCTGGTTCATTTGCCCGCGGAAAGGAAGAGAAAGCGGCTTCCGCATCAATGGTATTTGTTGGCAATATCAATCAGAGTGTGGATGTCCTTCTAAAGACATCCAGCCTGTTCGATCCCTTCCCGCTGGAAATGGGGACGGATACAGCGTTCCTTGACCGAATGCATTGTTATATCCCAGGCTGGGAGGTGCCGAAATTCCGCCCGGAACACTTTACAGATGATTACGGATTTATCACAGACTATTTATCAGAATTCATACGTGAGCTTCGTAAGGAACAGTACGGTGATGCTTTGGATAGGTATTTCCGTTTAGGAAAAAACCTGAATCAGCGAGATACTATAGCTGTCAGAAAGATGGTTGGCGGTTATGTGAAACTTCTCTATCCTGACGGTGTGTTTACAAAAGAAGAGATAGAAGAGATCCTTGTGATATCGCTTGAAATGCGGCGCCGGGTAAAGGAACAGCTTAAAAAACTCGGTGGGATGGAGTTCTATGATGTCAATTTTTCATACATTGACAATGAGACATTTGAAGAAAAGTATGTAAGTGTGCCGGAGCAGGGAGGCGGGAAACTAATTCCGGAAGGCATGTGTAATCCGGGGCAGGTATATACGATTTCACAGGGCGGGACAGGCATGATCGGAGTGTTCCGTTTAGAAAGCCAGATGCTTCCCGGCAATGGAAAATTCGAACGGACAGGTATCGGGTATAACCGGGAGTGTAAAGAAGCGTCAAATACGGCTTTCAATTTTCTGAAGGCAAATGGAAAGCGGATAAGTGGAGCAATCAGCACAACTACGAAGGATTACATCATTAATTATCAGGATCTTCAGGGGATTGGTATGACCGAAAAGTTGGCGCTGCCTACCCTGATAGCACTTTGTTCGATTGCGTTAAATAAACCTACTGTAAGTTCATTGGCTGTGCTTGGAGAGATAAGCATCAGTGGAACGTTAATCAAAGTAGATGAACTGGCAAATTCACTGCAGGTGTGTCTTGACAGTGGGGCTAAAAAGGTGTTGCTGCCGATTACATCGGCTGCCGATCTTGGGTCGGTGCCGCCGGAGCTGGTTGGGAGCTTTAATTTGATTTTCTATAGTAGTGCAGAGGATGCGGTGTTTAAGGCGTTGGGAGTGGAGTGAGGAGAATTTGCATGTGGAATGATATAGAGACTTCAACAGACTATTTGCATTTTTCAGTGGTTTCACAGGCAGTTGCGGATATGATTGTTGAATCGGGAAAGAGTCCAATATCAATAGGAGTTTCAGGAAGTTGGGGCTCTGGAAAATCATCAATGGTTAAGCTGATTGGTCTTGATTTGAAGAACCGCGACGGGAAAGCAGAAAACTATATCTTTTTAGAGTTCAATGCTTGGCTCTATCAGGGATATGATGATGCCAGAGCTGCTCTATTACAGTCTGTCTCCAAAAAGTTGTCCTCAGAAATGAAAAAACGAAAGATTCCTGAAGACAATGGCGCTTGGGATAAATTAAAAAAGTTTACGGAAAGGGTAAGCTGGTTTCAGGTTACTAAATTAGCATTACCTCTTATCGCCGGATTTATCCCAGGAGTTAATGCAGTAGGTGCAATTGGAGGTCTTGTTTCTGCAATATCTAATAGCATAAGCAATCCGGAAGAAGCATCGTCAAACAGTGAGGCAGTAAACAGAGCGTTTGAAAAACTTACACCTGAAGTGAAGGAACTCTTAAAAACAGAGGTAGCAAAACCAGCAACTGAGCAAATTGAAGGATTACGCTCGGAATTTCAAGAGCTCTTAGAAAAACTCAATGTAAAATTAGTTGTACTAGTTGACGATTTGGACAGGTGTTTGCCGGAAACTGCCGTTTCAACGCTTGAAGCTATGAGACTTTTGCTGTTTGTCGATAGAACAGCTTTTATCATAGCTGCAGATGAACAGATGATACGGAACGGTGTACGGGCGCATTTTGGGGACGTTGAATTATCTGAAGGCTTAGTCACAAGCTATTTCGATAAGCTGATACAGGTGCCAATTACTGTTCCTCGTTTGGGCGTTGCCGAAATCAAAGTATACATTACTCTTTTGTATATTGAAGCAGATATCAGAAAGAACAATCTGAATGAAATGATACTTACTGATGCACAGAAGAAGTTGAATGACTTACTCTCTGGCGCATGGCAAACTCCAGTAACTAAGGAGACTATCGAAAAAGCCCTGGAAGATATTACTTTAGATAGTCTTTTGGAATATGTCTCGTTGGCAGACCAGTTGGCTGGTATTCTTGCGACAGCAGACAAAATTAAGGGAAATCCAAGGCTAATAAAAAGGTTTATGAACTCACTTGAAATTCGTAAGAAGGTCGCAACATTTAATGGTATTACCGTTGATCCGGGGCTTCTTATTAAGATGCTACTCTTTGAAAGATGTGCCTCAGCAGGGGCATTTGACTACTTGTCTCAGCAAGTCTTACAAGATGAGCATGGGAAACCAAGTTTTATTAAAGAGATGGAGGAAAGTTTGGCAACCGGTAATGAATACAAAGCTCCTGATACAAATTGGGAGACGGATTTTATCAAGAAATGGTTGCTATTGTCACCTGCTTTGGGAGAAATGGACTTGCGTCCGTTGATTTATTTGAGTAAAGACAGATCAATGCCTTTTGCTGCATATGATGAACTGTCTCCTGAAGGAAAGAAAATCATAGAAGCTTTGAAGGCAGTAAAAACAGGACCGGTAAGCCAAGACATCATAAATAAGATAAAGGGGCTTGGTGAGATGGAGTCCACACTGTTGCTAAATCAACTTGCTCGAATAGGCAGGGGTAATCAGTGGAATGTGGATACCGTTTGTGCAGCAATACATATTACTGAAGCATATCCTTCCATAGGGGATAAGCTGGCGTTGGCGTTAGGTGAGATTCCATCAAAATCTATTAAACCTGCGATGGTGGTTCTGATTAAAGAAAAGGAATGGGCGAAGGCTTTGCTGGATAAGTGGCTAAACGATCCGGAAACGCCCACGATAACTAAAAATGCTATAGTACCGAAGAAGTCGAGGGGATAAACATGGGAACTTCCGCTTCAAGTAAAGGGCCAAGAGCAGGGGTCTCTTTTGATCCGCCATGGCTTGATGATATTGATGTTCCTGGACAAGATAACAAGAATAACAATATGATTCCTGCTATAGGAATTGCTCCGAATGCTCGGTTTGGAAATGCACGAAGAAGCATGGGAGAATATGTCCGCTCTGGTAGCGGAGATTCTGCGCGAAGATCGTTAGGGCATTATTCTAAAACTGGAATGGGTGGAGCACAAAATGTTGCACGCAGGATGCGCACGTCAACAAAAACCGCATCAAATTTCTTCAATACCTTCCGGTTACTCAGAGACGATACTACTTTTTCTTTAGGAAAAGAGATATTGGAGCTCAAGAAGCGCGGAGCAAACGCATCTGAAATTATTGATGCCATAGTGGGGCATGTATGTCCAAAAGGCGGAAGTATTGATGAGATATCTTGTCGTGATTCAGGAACATCCGCATTAAGTGAGTTTATGAATCAAAATTCAGACGCTGATTTCAGCAATTTGAGCGATGATCAGATTTGGTCATTAACGGCAATATATCTTGGTAATGAAGTGTTTAACAGGATACAGATGGATATCGGCCAGGCTTTTGAAAAGCAAGATGTTCCATATGTTGACCGTGTGACTCGACAGAATGATATGCGAGAGTATATACAATCAGAAATTGCAACACAGATGGATGCATTAAGAAAAACAGCGGATCAAAATGTTGATTTAAATCAGCTCTTTCAAGATACGATAAAAAATACATTCGAAGTATATGAGGTTGAGGTATGAGTAAAATCATTTGTTATCCACGTTGCTGTAAACCCTCAGCTTACGATGATAGTGTATTATATTTTGAGGTGTTCTCTACGCCCGAAGACAATCGTGCGAATGTTGGATATGTTGGGTTACAAATTCTTAAAGATATGCGCAGATCTAAAATACATCCGACAGTGCTTGCATTTGATTTTTTGATGATAGCTTTGGGTGTTGTTTCTGCAGACAAAGCTGTGTTAAGAAGTGAAAGTGCTGACGGATGGACACGGCAAATTGAGCTGACAGTATATGTCCATGAGTACGATAAGTGGATACAAGAGAAAGAAGCATTTGAAGAGATGCTCCGTTTTCTTACGGGGGATTTTTGGACCATACATTTCAAAAAGCTTGCTGTACCGATATACTCCGAAAAGGTCTTTCCATTGAGAAGCAATGATTGTGTCTGTTTGCTTTCAGGAGGAATGGATAGCCTTGTGGGTGCTATTGATCTTCATGAGGAAGGGCGAAACCCGCTTTTTCTTTCTCAGGTTGTTAGAGGAGATGCGGAGCATCAGCGTGCTTATGCTGCAGCTGTTGGCGATAATAACTTATGTCAATGGAGCAATAGAATTAAAAAGCATGGACGGACAGAAAACTCCACGAGGGCGCGATCTATAATTTTTTTTGCTTATGCTCTTCTGGCTTCATGTGGTATTGATTATAACGAAGACGGTCGCAAAGAAATCATTGTGCCAGAAAACGGGTATATAAGTCTTAATATCCCGCTTGATTATATGCGAATTGGGAGCTTAAGTACAAAGACAACGCATCCGGTCTATATGCGAATGCTTCAGAATATATGGGACGATCTTGATTTAAGGGTTGATCTTATTCTTCCCTACAAATACAAAACAAAAGGAGAAGTGCTTATTGAATGTAAGAACCAAGAGCTAATGAAAAAATTCATATTTGGCTCAACAAGTTGTGGAAAGTATCAGAGGCATGGATTGCGGCATTGTGGAGAATGCGTTCCTTGTTTAGTCAGAAGAGCTGCATTTCTTAAGGCTGGATTAAAGGATAATACAGAGAACGGCTATTGTGTCGAGACGTTAAAAGGATCTAATTCCCAGGATGTTGCTGCGGCAGTAATGGCGTGCATAGAAGTTCAAAACTATGGAATTGAAAGATTCGTTAAGTCAGCTTTGTCATTTTGCGATTCAGCTGAAAGAAATGGATATCTGGGTGTTGTAAGTCGCGGGATAGAAGAGATTCGTATGCTTTTAATGGAGTATGATGTATTATGATTGATTTTCATTGTCATTTAGATTTGTATGCAGATCCTATGAAAGTATTTGCCGAGGTTAAGAGAAGAAAAACGGAGGTATTGGCAGTTACTACTAGTCCTAGAGCGTTTGTAAAAACTTCGCAGTACTTCAGTGGAGTAGATAACGTAAGAGTTGCACTTGGATTTCATCCTGAAATTGTAAAACAACGTTTTTCGGAAAAAGAAATGTTCTTTGAACATATGAGGTCGGTTCGGTTTCTGGGAGAAGTAGGTATAGACGGATCTCAAAGAGCAAAAAAAACAATCTCTGAGCAGATAGAGTTTTTCGATGAAGTTGTTCATACCGCTGCTGTTTATGGTGGAAAAGTCTTAAGCATCCATTCCAGGGGAGCCGTAAAAGAAGTATTGAGAATACTTGGAAAATATGAAGGAGAGTTTATTCCAGTTCTTCACTGGTTTACTGGAAGCATTAAAGATGCGGAGAAGGCAATCAAAATTGGATGTTGGTTCAGTGTTAATCCCAATATGTGCCTTACCGCTACAGGAAAAAAGGTGATAGGTTGCATACCGCTTGATAGGGTGCTTCCTGAAACGGATGCTCCTTTTACACAAATAAACGGGGTGCCGTATATGCCGTGGGATGAAACAGTAACATCATATTTAGCAAAGAAGAACGGCATGGGGGCCGATAATATGAATGAACTATTTCATAAAAACCTACAAGCTTTAAGTAGTTACAGATAGGGACGGATAGACAAGGAAAATATAAGGTCACTATTCTTTGCGACAGCACCCGTTTCAAAACAAATTTTTGAAAGTCTGGAAAGGTGACTACAGGCATGTTTCGATTTCTTAAGGAATCACTCGGATGTTGACCTTAAGGTTATCTTTGCGGTACTTGATGATGGAATCATGTCTTTGGGACAACAGACTTTAGGTGAAATAGCAGATCTGTGAAAGTAATGTGCTTAACGAGAATATCCTTAATGTTGCCAAGCTATTTCCGCTCACTGTGCTTCAGATACAAGAAAACCTGATACACGGGTATACACTATCAAAGCTGGGGATATCGAGATTGATGATATAGCGAAGGTCTTGATCAGTAAAAGACAGACTATAGGATTATTCGGCAGAGTGAACCTTGTAAATAATATCGTTATTACAAGAATTGCGGATATCCATATACTTCTATGAGGAAATATTTACGCGTATCACGAACGGAATAGTTAAATTGATGGAGACTCAAAGTATAGGTGATAAAGCATGCAAAAAATCGGCGCGATGGTAAGACACAAGACATTTGGCAAAGGAATTATTGTGGCTGAAAAAGATGGGCACATGACAGTGCGTTTTTTTCAGACAGAAGCGGAGAAGAAGTTCGTTTATCCAGATGCATTTGACAGGTTCCTTGTTTTTGAAAGCAATGAGCTGCAGCAGGAAGCTATAGCTGAATTTTTAGAAAAGGAGCGGAAACGTCAGGAAGAAAAAATAAAGAGCCTTGAAGAGAGAGAAAAAAAGGCGTATGAACAACCGATTCCTGTTCAGTCAGCAAAAGCCGGAAAGAAAACAAGAAAACTGCCACCACGAAAGAATCTCGCTTTTAAACTAAATTACTGTGATGGTGGGGCTACTTCAGACTCCATGGGCTTCAAAGCTGTGTGTTCTGATAAAACGATACGTTACAATATTGAAAAGGCAAAAAGATCGTGGTGCAGCTTTAAAGACTGTCCTTGTAGAAAATATTATGACGGTCTGATATCAAGAGGGGATTTGGATAATTTTCGGATGGAGGGATTTATCTGTTATGAAAGTGTTGCACTTTCAAATTGGATTGCACATGCAGGAACAGATCTGAAGGGGGTAAATGCTGGTAAAGGCCGGAGATTACCAAATGTTCAATTAGGAAGCCTCTCGATTTTGACAACAAGATATCCTGACACACAGGAACAAGACCGAGTAATTGTTGGGGTCTTTATTATCGACACTTCTTACGAAGGAGATGATACCGAAGCAGGAACGGTATCTGCAAAATCCAAATATAAGATAGAAATACGACCAGATGAAGCTCAAAAGCTGAAATTCTGGAACTATTATCGAAATGAGGGAAATCCGGATGCTGTCAGATGGGGAACCGGATTGTATCGATTCATAAAGGATAAAGATACAGTTCGACTGCTGGAAGACATTGTGGCGATAAAAGAAGGTAGAAGTGACCACAAATTAGCGGTAGACATTCTATCGTATTTTAATCAGCTACATGAATCATAAGACAGACTCCTCGTACTGATAGCTATCAGGTTATATCGTTATTCATCAATGAGCGGGAGCAGATTCTGAAACGATTTCTGGAAGAACAGTAAATTCATATACAGAAAGCCAATCTGTTAATCGAAAAGGAATAATAAGGAAACGATAACCATGGGATCACAAAAAAACAAACAGCGCATCCTGCGTATTTTGAAATACTTATACTCTTTTACTGATGAACAGCATCCGGTTACGAATCAGGAACTGGTTGCCATGTTTGCTGATGAAGTGACGAGCGGCAACCGAAAGACTATTAAGAACGACATCGATGTTATTACAGAAGCCGGTTTTGATGTTATTACATCAAAACAGTACCGAAATTCTTATTACACGGCCAGTCGGATATTTGAAGTACCGGAAGTCAAGATGCTTATAGATGCCGTTGCCTCATCGCGCTTTATTACTAAAGAAAAAAGTGACGCCCTGATTGGAAAGTTATCTAAGCTTGTGAGTAAACCGCAGGCAGAGACACTTGTGAGCCATATGTACACAGCCGATGTACTCAAGCCGAACAATGAACAGATCTACTATGTTATTGACGTGATAACGGATGCCATAAATGCCGGTCGTCAGATCAAGTTCCAGTATTATGACTATCTTCCGACGAAAGAAAAAGTCCTTAAAAATGACGGAGAGTATTATTATCTTAGTCCCATAGCAATGATATGGGATGATAACCACTACTATGTGATAGGGCACTCAGAGAAACACCCGGAGCCTTTTATCATTAATTTCAGGATTGACCGTATCTGTCATGCGGAGATAACTGATGAGCCTTCAATTCTTCCAGAAGAAGGATTTGATGTGGAAGAGTATGTGAACCGGCAGTTCCGTATGAATGTGGGCGAGACAGTAAAAGTGCTTCTGGAATGTAAAAATGAGCGGATGAGGAATGTGATAGATCATTTTGGAGAAGAGGTTGAGACTTGGATTTCAGATGAAGAGCATTTTTGCGTGAGGGCACAGGTGGCGGACAGCCCGACATTTTATAGTTGGGTGTTTGGATTTGTCGGGGAGATTAGAATTGTTGAACCTGTAACGATGTTGAAGAAATATCGGAAGATGCTGAGAACAGGATTAAAGTAACGTACCAATAAATAGGTGTCGTTGAATATTTTTTGTGATTGAAAAAGTGAAGGAGGGACACATACATGACTTGGGGCTATGCACGTGGATTTGTAATTGAGCATGACAGTACTGTGAAACGGAAAATTGACTGCAAGGATTGCCTGAATTATGAATCTGATGACAAGACCTGTACTAAGAGACCGCTTTATTTGCCGGAAGACGGATATAATTCCTGGAGAAACTGTGATTATTTTGAACTTGACCCGTCGACGAGTCATTATGAAGAGAAAAAAGCTCAGTATGAAAGGACCAAGCATAAAAGGCGTAGTGGAAAAGCGGATAAATAACATACATGTGAGTTCGACGATAATACATGAGGGGGATGGACGATGAATCAAAAGGAGAAAGTATCGTATGCATTGACAATGAGAAAATAAAAATTAAGTTGTAGATAAATACGAAGATAAGAAGATTTGAAATTATTGATTTAGTATAACAAAGGTGCATATGAAAAGAATAGTTATAAGTCTGTCATCATGAATGAAGAAATTGTGACAGTTTGCAAAATATGCTGAGGGTTTGTGGAAACCAAGACATCACGAAGCGGAAAACGCCCGGAAGCATTCGGTGTATAGAAGATAAGATTACGCCGCGTATCCAGAAAGTAATTTGATGTTTACTGTGCTTGCATTTTATCATAGAACCGAAATGACAGATTATTGTAATTCTGTAAAGGAAGCATTCCTGTAAGTACAAACATGAATTTTAAATCAGCTATGATGAGCTTTCATGATATATCAGAAGAATACACAGAGGGAACTGCTATGAGAAAAGACAATATTCATATATTGAACGACACCTTAAGCATATTAAAACAGGGATTCTATATATATGAGGGCAAGCGGATCCCACTTAAACTGTCACAATCCGAGATGCGTGAGATTACTGTGTACCTTCCGGAGTATGTACAGGAGATCTGCAATAATGCAGAGGTTGAGTCTGCCTACCATATGGGACGCAGGGTTATGATTGGCTGTGAGAACATGGATTCTTATTCCCTTGCAAGAAAAAGAGCTGAAGATGCTGCCGGCTTTCTGCCGGAGGACTCTAAGCCTGTACTTGTCTTAAATCTGGCTAATCCTGTGCATCCGGGAGGGGGAGTTCATAAAGGGGCGACTGCCCAGGAAGAGGATCTGTGCAGGAAGAGTTCCCTGCTCCTCTCACTGGAAAGCCAGGCGGCTACGTCGTACTATCGATATAATAAGTCCCTCGATTCTTATTTGGGTTCGGATGCCGTAATGATTACGCCGCAGGTGGAGATCATTAAAGATGAGCAGGGAAACCTGCTACCGGAGAGTGTCGTGATCTCTGTCATGACCTGCGCGGCTCCGATGATCAAGAAAGGTCTGGAAGGTTTATCGGATCAGCAGTACCGAGATCTGGTTTATAACAGAATCACCGGAATGCTGAAGGTGGCGGCATATCTGGGATATCAGGTTGTGATTCTCGGTGCATTTGGATGCGGTGCATTCGGCAATGACGCGAAAGTAGTATCGGATTTATTCTGTAATGCCCTGAAAGAGTTTAAGTATGGAGGATATGAGTTAAAAGATTTCTTCCACAGGATAGACTTCGCTGTTATGGATCATTCGCCGGATCAGTATAATTACAAGGAATTTTCCCGAAATTTTTCTGATTTTTATCGAGATGAGGACAATGAAGAAGTCCGGTATGTTAAAGAAAAGATAAGAAAAACGGAGGAGAAGCTTGATCAGATCCGCGGGAGCATGATTGGCGGAGCGATTGGCGATGCTTTGGGATATGCAGTTGAGTTTTCATCGGAAAGAGAAATATTTGGAACTTATGGTCCGGATGGAATTACAGAGTATGCGCTTTCCGGCGGAAAGGCTTTGATATCGGATGATACACAGATGTCTCTGTTCACTGCGAATGGCATCCTGGTCGGTGAAACGAGATTTCGGATGAGAGGGATCGGCGGTATGCCGTCCGGATATGTGCCAAATGCCTATCAGGACTGGATGAAGACCCAGTATTCAGATATCAAAACGGTCAATAAATACGAACGTTATACCAAGGAGGGCGGTTTCTCCTGGCTGCTGGATGTACCGGAACTGTATGCAAAACGGGCACCGGGAAATACCTGCCTTTCCGCTTTGAATAAACGGGCGCAGATGGAAAGCACAATGGATTTTATTCACAGCCCAATCAATAACAGCAAAGGCTGTGGAGGAGTTATGCGGATCGCTCCGCTTGCTCTTAAGTATAAGTACTTCGTCGATCATGAAAATCTGGATAAGGAAGCTGCCCAGCTTGCCGCGATTACACACAGCCATCCCCTGGGCTATATGCCGGCATCGGTGATCTGCCATATTATCAGCAGAATCCTTGAGGTGTACCCGAAAATGAGCTTGAAGGAGATCGTTCTGGAAGCGAGGGGTGCGGCGGAGAAACTATTTGCAGGGGATCCGAATCTTCCGATATTGACGGATATCATTGATAAGGCAGTCTGCCTGTCTGAGAATGATAAAAGTGATCTGGAGAATATTCATTTGCTCGGAGAAGGATGGGTTGCTGAGGAAACGATGGCGATTGCCATATATTGTGCCTTGAAGTATCAGAATGATTTCTCGAAGGCTGTCATAGTATCGGTCAATCACAAGGGAGACAGTGATTCTACAGGTGCAGTGACCGGAAATATCTTGGGTGCTCTGGTAGGCTATGATGCGATTGACGAAAAATGGAAGAGGAATCTGGAACTTCATGATGTGATACTTGAAGTGGCAGATGATCTTTGCCATGGCTGTTTGATGTCTGAGTACGGCACTTATGAAGATCCGGACTGGGTATCGAAGTACATAAACATGCATAGGATTGCATATCCGTCGGTAAAGAGAGTTGAAAAAACACAGACATATACATTCTTCTGGCTGGACAATGAGAAATATGGGGAATTCAGCAACTGGTATGAGCGTCCATTTGTCATAGATGATTTCAAATTCTTCTGCGTAGAGCAATACATGATGGCACAGAAAGCAAAGCTGTTCCATGATGCAGAAAATTATACAAAAATCCTACGTGCAAATACAGCGAAGGGCTGCAAGTGGCTCGGCAAACAGGTGACGCCTTTTGATGCGAAAGCATGGGATGCCGTAAAGTACGACATTGTGAAGGCTGGCAACAGGGCAAAATTTGAACAGAACCATGATCTGAAGGAGCTTCTCCTGTCTACGGGAGATTCCATTTTGGCGGAGGCGAGTCTGAAGGATAAAATTTGGGGGATTGCCATGGACGCGAAGACCGCAGCCAAAACGGATCCTTCCAAGTGGCCGGGTGAAAACCTGCTTGGCAAAATCCTGATGGAACTGCGCGAGGAGTTTGGAGGCGGACAGCCGAATGAGGCTGAAACGGTAGTAAAACCGACAGAGCTTCGCATGATCAGGGCGGATATTACAAAGCTGTCGGACGTGGATGCTATCGTCAATGCAGCTAATCACAGCCTGTTGGGCGGCAGTGGTGTGGACGGGGCAATTCACTATGCCGCAGGGCGTGAGCTTCTGGAAGAATGCCGCAGATTGAACGGATGCGAAACCGGGGAGGCAAAGATCACCGGGGCATACAAAATTCCGTGTCAATATATCATTCATACGGTTGGCCCCATATGGAGTGGCGGTAGAAGGAATGAAGCAAAGCTTTTGGCAGACTGTTATAGGAATTCCCTGCAGCTGGCTGTAGAAAACGGAATCAGACGCATTGCTTTTCCATCCATTTCAACCGGTGTCTACGGTTACCCGAAGGATCAGGCAGCAGAGATTGCGGTAAACACAGTTAATGAATTTGTGAAAGCCAATCCGGGAAAGTTGGAACTGGTGGAGTGGGCATTGTTTGACGATGATACATTGCGGGTTTATACAGACGTGTTGAATAAGATTGGGCGTGGATAAGCTTTACAGAGTATCTTGGTTTATGAAATGATAGATTGTTGTAAAAAACTTTGATTGTATAGCGTGATCAAAAGTAATGTGATGTTGGAATACAGCCTACTTATCATGAATGATAGAGGGAAAACGGCCTTTATAGAGCAGAATCAGAGGATGCTCTATTCGTTATATCCATCTGATGGCTATTCAGTACAAGATACGCGATATCCATACCCGTTCGGCTCTGCCATAGAGGTATTTGAAGTGTCATTAGCCCTGCAATTCATGTATTTACCACTATATGTTGTGGATAAACCTTGAATTTCTTGTATTTTGAGCTTGACATAATAGGAAGGAAAGTTGGAACAATAAAGCAAAGTGCTGCGTTTTTCAAAGCCCGAAAACCCAAGAATTTTGAAGGCGTATGCTATGCACTATGTAGGTATGGGAATGCATTAGTTTAAGACAATGTAACTACCCAGGGTGGCAGGGGTAGATACTGAGCGGTTACAAATTATGAATATTTTTCGAGGAGGTGGATTATGGCGGTAAACCGTAATAAATTCGATAAGCAAGTTGAACTGGCTGAAAGCATATATTCGCATTATTATGACTCCAATACTGAAAGAATCACCTATGAAAAGGAACACTTTAAAGAACATTTTGACATTAAAGTGATGGTGGTTGGTCATTTTAATGCTGGGAAGAGTTCACTAATTAACGAGTTGCTTAAAATTCCTGATTTTTTAGAAGAGGCACAGGAACCCCAGACTGCAATAGCAACGGAACTTGTTTACGACGAGCATAGATCCTCTTACGCATATCCATATGATGGAGAAGTGGAGCCTTGGTCAGATTCAAAATATTATTCACCTGAAAAGTATATAAAACTAATGCATCGGTTACCCTCTCCTGCATTAAAAGCAATAGGAGACTTTACGATTGTTGATACACCTGGTCTTGATTCAGGAATAGAGAATCATATCAAAGCACTTTCTCAATATATTGGTAAGGGATCTGCCTTTATAGTTGTCATTGATCAGGAAAAAGGCGGCATTGATAGAAACACTTTGGGTTTTATAGAAGAGGTCTCTCAATACAGTCGAGGGCAAGTAGCTGTATTAATCAATAAATGTGATAAAATTACAGACGAGATGAGAGATGAGATTGTTCAAGGGGCCAGGAAAACTCTAGAAAGCCGATTTATGTCTTTCCCGGTTTTTGCCGTATCACGTTTCGATAAAGATATATCTGAGAAATTAATTTGCATAATAAACCAGTTTGATGCACAGAAAGCATTTGATTTCGTTATGAAGCAAAACCTCCGCAATGGGCTAACAGATCTGTTGCAAATTCTGGAAAGCACCAAACAATTACTATGCCTTGATACATATGATTTAGATACGGAAATAGCTGAGAATAAAAAACTACTAGAAGAGATAGAAGGTTCAATTAGTCATCACCGAGAAGAGTATTATAAAAAAATAGACAATAAAACTGAAGAAATAATTGAACAAATTAGAGGTGCATTGATTGAACGGGCAGACTCTATATCGGATGCTATCTTGAGTGGGAATGAAACAGCAGCTCATGCAATTATAACTGAAACTATTCGACCAATAATGCTTACGGTGTCAAAAAACAACAGTTTAGCATTAGTTGACTCTATTTCTAAAGATTTAGCATTCGATAAAGTAACAAGTTCTAGCGACTATTTTGATGTAGCACTGTCTTTGGCAACAAAACTGAAAGAAATGATAGTGTCTGGTACATTTGAATTATACATGGACAATAATGATTCATCTAAAGTGCTGTTTCTACAGCCGAAAGTGGAGGCAAATAAGAACAAGCATGTAAAGGATATTTATCATTTTGCGGCAGGGATAGCATCTATCTGTACAGATGTTATTGCACCTTGGATGGAAATTGTGATAGTTCTTGCTCCTGATATTATTTCTGTTGTATCTTCACTATTTAAAGAAAGTGAATCAGAACAGGCTAAAAGATTGTTCATTAATAATGCCATTCCTCAGATTTGTAACAGATTATATCCAGAAGTAAAAGATTCATTAGAAAAAAGTGGCCTTGCAGTATTGGAAGCTTACAGAATGCAGTTGGGAGAAAAAATAACCGCGATAAACTTAAACATTATTGAGGCGGAGAATAAAAAGAAAGATACTGTCGAATCATTTGAGCAATACAAAAAGATGTTGGATGATGATATTTCTCTGATTAAAAATGAACTTACTAATCTGCAGGAGGTAAAGTATGGCGTTTGATCCTAAAGCGATAGATGATTATTTAAGAGTAGTTAAGGCGGTTGGGGATAAACTGGATTCACACAAGGAGCTGTTTGATAGCGATAAGTTGTATGAGTTCCGGGAAATAAGCTCTTCATTAGAACTTAATAAAAATACTGCTCTTCAAGAATCAAGAAAGATTTGTATTGGAGTGATCGGTGCCGTTAAAGCTGGAAAATCTTCATTTTTGAATGCTTTTTTATTTAAAGGCCAGGAACTTCTTCCGAAGGCGGCTACTCCAATGACTGCAGCACTGACAAAGATATCATATTCTGAGACTCCAAGAGCAATTATTCATTTTTATACGAGAGAGGATTGGGCAAAAATCGAGGAGCAATCACGGAAATATGAAATAGCATTAGATGCAGCATATGAAAAATATAAGAAAAAGTATCAGGAGCGGATACAGGAAAACTCTATGTCCTATGATTATGCTTATATGTCTCGTCCAATTATAGATAGTCTACAGTCAAAGGAAGAATATGAAAAAACTTCATTTCGAAGTAATGCTTCTGAAATACAACGAGGTTCCAAAGAACTAACAGATATGCTTTCAGATCTTTCCCTTTTGGAGAAATTAGGGGAGACGGACACTGTTGTAGGGGATGTATATAATGAACTTAATCAGTACGTAGGGGCATCAGGTATATATACCCCTATTGTAAGCTATGTGGAGTTACAAATTGATAATGAAGCTGTTAAGGAAATGGAAATTGTTGACACTCCAGGTTTAAATGATCCTGTTGTTTCAAGAGGTGTCGTAACAAAACAGTTTCTTCGTTCATGTGATGTAGTGCTTCTTCTGTCCCCTTGCAGTCAGTTTATGAGTGCAAATACTGTGACGTTGATGGCAAACAGTCTTCCTAATGCTAATGTGCAAAATATTATTGTGATAGGTAGCAAACTTGACTCCGGTATTCTGAATGAGAGAGGAAAAGGCTACGATTTTAAAACTGCATATAAAAAATCTGTAAGCAGCTATCAGAAACAGTTTTCAAGCACAATGGAGCAAGTGCGTAGGAATAATAATAGCGTTCGTAATAGCATGCTATTGCAAAGAATTGCTGAAAGTGATCCCATTTTTGTGTCATCCATCTGCTATAGCATAGGAAAGAAGAAGTCTAAAAACCTTCCATTGAACCCGGAAGAGAGTATTATTGAAAAGAGCCTTACAGATCTGTCAGGATTTGAAGATAAATATTATAAAGCGTTGAGTGGAATAAAGAAAATCTCTGATACACTAACAGCCGTTCTAGACAAAAAGCAGGATATAATATCTGAAAGGAACAGCACTCTTTTGCCGAATGCAAAATTGAGCCACTTACGTATTATCGAGACAATTATTCAGGACGTTGCTACAAGCCGAGAGATGCTTGCAACCACCACGTTAGATGAAATAAATGAAAAAAAGAATACAATTACTTCCGTAATTGATTCATCTAGAAGTAAGCTAACATATGCTTTCGAGGGGGCAGCTATTAACTGTGCTGCAAAAGTAGCAGAACTTCGCCCTCAATTAGCACATGAAAAGAGTAATTTAGCAAGTATTACAGTTAGCACTACTACTCATCAGGAATATTCGACAATTAGAACGGGTCCTTTCGGAATTATTCGGGAAAAAATACAGTATACTGTAACAGAAAAAGAAGCTGAGACATCTGAAGCTGTTCGTAATTTACAGGAATACGCAACTGCATGTCATCGCAACATTCTTTCTGAGTATCAGAATATTTTCAATAGGGAACAGTTTTGTATTTCAATAAAGCGAATTATGCTTGACGCTTTTAATAAAAGTGGTCGTACTTTTGATGAGGATGAAATACTTCAGCCGTTAAACAATGTATTGAACCGAATATCAATACCTGCAATTGATTTCGATGTGACTCAATACATAGATAGAATAGACTCTGAATTTCCTGGTGGCGTAGCAAAAGGACAGGATATCCATAAGCTTAATTTTTTACAAGAAAAGCTTTTAGCTGAGATAGAACTTGACATTAGCGAGCAATTAGAAAATGGATTGCAGGTAGTATCCGAAACGCTGCAGAAAGAAGCTGTTACATTTGCGGATAAGATTGACGCAATTTTTACCAATGAATTAAATCGGTTGAGCGAACAGGTCAATGAAAAAGAACGATACATTGAAGAGTATAAAAAGTTTAGAATTGAATTAGATACGATTAAAGATGCTTTGAATAAAGGTAATATTCTGAAATAGCAATCAATTAGTGACAGTAAACCATTTGATCTGCCGATTGGTATGCTTACGAACTGTTTATAGATGGGAGGTAGTATGTTTTTATATGACTCCGATGATATGGAGTATGACAATATTGATTTAGATGATTTAACAGCTGATATTACAGAACCACCAGAGAATGCATATATTGCAGATGACAGGAAAGCTGTTGAGTTATTATCTCGATTGCTAAAGTTTAATCGGAATAGCTCTGCTTCAACACTTAACAAAATTAACCTATGCATAGACAGGATTTTTTCATTATTCTCGGAAGTAACGATAACAGATGAAGTGCAGTTATACCATCGATTTAAGGATGCTGCTGCAAAACTATCGGAACAGCAGAAAGTGCAGCAGTTACAAGATAAAGCTGTTGTAAGTTTAGGAGGACAGTTCAGTGCGGGGAAATCAGCATTTATTAACTCAATCTCTGGTATAGAGCAGAGCCTTCCTGTTGCTCAGGCACCAACTACTTCAATACCGACATATATAGTAAAATCCAAGGAAGATACTCTTATAGCTCATAGCATTTATAGTTATTCTGTCAGTTTATCTTCTGAAGAAATGAATGCAATGACTCACGAGTTTTATGAAAGCTATAAAATTGGTTTTTCTGCCTTTATAGATTGCATAATTTGTGAATCATCATCTTTTAGGCTTAAAAACAATATCGCCTTACTTGATACCCCTGGGTACACTAAGTACGACGTAAAAAAGGAATCGAAAGTAGCAGTTTCTGATAGGGAAAAGGCACGTTCTCAGCTTCGTATCTCAGATTATTTAATATGGCTTGTTGACATTGATAATGGCTGTATTACTGAAGACGATATTCTTTTTATCGAGTCCCTTCATATCAAAAATCAAGTATTGGTTGTGTTTACAAAAGCAGATAAAAAATCCGAAACAGAAATCAAATCAATAATTCAAAATGCAAAAGATACAATCGAAAGAACGTCGATCAAATGCTATGGTATAACAGCATACTCTTCAATAGAAAATAGAGAGTATGGAGACACATTAATATCAAAGTATTTTGATGAATATATCGAGACTGATAAAGGAATCAATAATCTATATCAGGAATTCTTATCAATAGAGGGGGATTTGAAACGGAATATAAATTCTGCTATCGCATCTTCAGACAATACTGCAAGGTCTTTATTTAATTACATACGTAATTCAGAGTTGATTCAGGCAATTAAATCTGTTTCTGCATTATGGGGTGAAACAAATCAAAAACAATCATATTTAAAAGAACTATATAAAGACTACTTAGTGATAGAAGCATCTTTAAATAATGCATTAAGAAAGTATTTAGGGAATAAATGAGATGAATGAAACAAAGCTGTACCTGGAAACGCTAGCCAAGATAATGGACGAAGAGGGGCGTTTTAATCCAAATGAAAACAACGATAGCTATGATAGGCTTTATTCAAGAATTCATGATGACTTAACAGCTATACTTGAACGTTCTCAGTATCCAAATTCACCTGCAATAATTAAACAGACAGATGAGATTTTGGAAGCTATTAGCTCTTTATATATCCTACCTGAACTACGTGAGAAAGCTATAGGACTGATTACTATCCATTGGACAAATGAGCTGTTTCGATATGATTTTTTTAATACATGGTTTGAAAATAATATTACTGACACGTTAGGAAAGTACAAAACACAGATTCCATTTGTTGTGATTTCAGGAGATACAGAGGGCATTGAAGTATTAAATTATGCCAACTGTAGGATCCCGATCTCATTAACAGAATACATACACTTAGTGACACAAAGTGGAGAAAATAGAATAGCTTTAAATCGAATTATTCAGTTCTTTATATTGCACATACCATCAGTACGTAAAGGAAAATGTATAGTATTGGATAATGTCTATGGAGATGCAGATAAGTATCTTTCACGAATTATTAGCACACGTATACTTATTCTCGATAATAAAGGGCTGGAATTGATTTTTGATTCAAAAAGAATTGAAAAGTATGATGCAATATCAACCGAGACGTTTTTAATGGAGAAAATCTCCAGTAATCCTTTTACGAGGGAACACTGTATCATTCCTATAGAATCTCTTCCTCAGCATTTTTTGGATGATCTTCATCCAATATTATTGGGGTTTTCTGACGAGTTAATATGTATGGAAACTCAAATTAAGGCTTTTTATTGTAATCTGATAGATAATAACAAAAATATGCTCAATTTGATTACAAGCGATTTAGTTAATTCGGAAGGAAATGACAAAACCCTAATGTCAGTTAAGGCAGTTGAGCAAGAACGGAAAGAACTAAACGAATTAGAATATCGGGAACTATGTGATGTATTTAAAAAGATTTTTCATGATTTTGAAGTAATCCAAAATGAAATACATGACAATATACAGTATGATACAATTGTCCCGAGGAAGGTAATAAACTGTGTATTTCGCACCTTATTTTATGGAATGGACATTGACTCACATGTGGGGCAATATACTCTCTCGAGACTAATAGATTTGAAGTATGATGATTGCGCTTTAGCAGAAAGCTACATAGCCCATAATAAAAAGGTCGTTTTTCGAAAGGTAAATGACTACGAGTGGGAAAAAGCAAAAATGTTTCTCGAATTGGCAAACCTGGATATTCTTTCCGAAGACCTGTTAAATAACTATGTAACTGTATTGACAACTGAAGGATTTACAACTGGGAAAGAGTACTATGCCAAATCCATGACTCTTCGTGATTCTAAGAGAACGGAATTCCTTCAAAAAAGTTTATTGCGTGGTTATACACCAGCCGCTGATGCATTAATTAGGGAATATAAAAGCGGTAATACCAAGGTCGATTTGAACATGATGGCTAATGCCCTTATTCCAGAGGCGTGTATGCTGAAAGCAGAGAAAGTCGAAAAAAAGCAATCAGAGGATCATTCTAAGTATCAAAGCAAGCGTTTTATGAGTATTGATGACAACATCTTATCCTACTATAAGATTGCTGCATCACAAGAGTTTGCACCTGCAATAGAAAAAATCGTAGACATGATCTTTGAATCGAGATTTCAAAACATATATCAGCTGTATGGAGATGATTTTGATGATGAAAGGTTTTATGGAATGATTGACGATGGACACGCTATAATTCCGTTATGCTATTACCTGATTGAAAGATCTTACAAAGTAAATCATTTTCGGGAGATTCTTGGTATTGTTTATTTTTGTCTAAATGAAAACCTGTCGGAATCAATGCATCTTCTTTCAGGGATTAACACTTCAAAGGCAAATTATTGCAAAGGTAGTTTATACGAATATGGTCGTGGTGGATTGGCACGGGATTTATCGCAGGCTCTATCGCATTACAAAAAAGCTAAGGAGCAAGGATATCCTGCTAAGTACATCGATAAGAAAATATCTAGATGTGAAGATAAGATTGAAAAGCAGATAATTAGAAAAGAATCAGATATCAATTATCAAAATGATTATGATTATTCTGCAACATATTCTGATTACTCGTCCCACAAGAGCTCTTCATCTTGGTGCTTTATAACTACTGCGGCATGTAGGGCATTAAAAGCGCAAGATGACTGTGATGAATTAATGCTGTTAAGAGATTTTAGAGACTCACACCTTCAAATCGATTCTGACGGAGAGGCAATAGTGAGCGAATACTACAGAATCGCCCCCATACTTATCGAGCATATAGATAAGTTAGAGGATCCTTGGTCAAAATATCAGTTTCTTTGGGAAGAATACATAGGTCCTAGCTGCGATATGATTAGGGAAGGAAAATATGATGAAGCAAAATGGGTTTATATCCGTATGGTTGAATCGTTGTGTTGTGAATTCTCTGTAAGTGTAAGACCTCAGATTCTAAGATTGTTAGAAACATAACACATACTGTTTTAATTATTATAATCCTTGGTTTGGATTACAGTAAGATTGAGTCTTTGAACAAAATCATGCATGAAGAATAATCCAATCTTAGGTAAAATGTCGATCGTTTCCAAGAATATGCAGGGTGTAAACGGAGTAGAGCTGAGACCATCAGAATATAATTATATAGCGAGTACAGCTGATCCCTTATATCGAGGCTTGGTTATACTAAAGAGGATCGCCTGGCGCTCTTTAAGGCGACTGAAAGATTCATCTTCATCAATTTCCGTATGGCGATGTACCAGTCCAGCTACAAGAGCAGTGACTATAATCGAAAGACGAGAGAAGTCTACACGGGGAACATGACACTTTCGGAAGTGACAAAAGACCTGAATATGACCACGGATGCAAATGCAACTGATGCTGTTCGTGTATACCTTACCCGGATGAACCGTAGATTCATTTCTGCAGATGGCTTTTATAGCTGGCGCGACCTACGTTATTTCCTTTACGAGTATGAGTATTCACTGGCTACAAAGTATAAATTGGAAAAGCTTTCTTGGGGGCTGCTTACGAAGGTCGTAAAGGACCGCGTTACGGTCGAGCATATTCTTCCGCAGACACCGACGAAACTCTACTGGCGTAATAATTTCAGACAGTTTAACGTTGAAGAGATGAAACTGCTCGCATCTTCACTTGGTAATATGCT